>Ga0255340_1005328_pt1 | contig 11783 bp, 7 predicted proteins | sample wastewater_treat_7_FD_192417 | JGI IMG/M metagenome (GOLD analysis project Ga0255340, IMG submission 192417) | Wastewater microbial communities from Lulu Island WWTP, Vancouver, Canada - plant10 | ecosystem: Engineered > WWTP > Wastewater > Unclassified | place: Canada: Vancouver, British... | reverse complement strand
AATATCAGGGAGGCAAAAAGACCGATGAAAAAAGAACACATCAGAAACATCGCCATCATCGCACACGTTGATCATGGCAAAACCACACTGCTCAATGCCCTGCTGAAACAGACCGGCGCTTTCAGTACCAACCGTGAAGTGGAAGACCGCGTCATGGACTCGATGGACCTGGAAAAGGAACGCGGTATCACGATAGCGGCCAAGAATACGGCGATACAATTCAAGGGTGTGAAGATTAACATTGTGGACACGCCCGGCCATGCCGATTTCGGAGGCGAAGTGGAGCGCAGTCTCAACATGGTGGACGGAGCGATCCTGCTCGTGGATGCCAGCGAAGGCCCACTTCCTCAGACCCGCTTTGTGCTCAAAAAAGCACTGGAGAAGGACCTGCCTCTTATTGTCGTGATAAACAAAATCGACCGTCCTGACGCGCGCATCCCGGAGGTCATTTCCGAAACTTACGATCTTTTCATCGACCTGGGCGCGCTGGAGCGACAAATCGAGTTCCCGATAATATACACCAATGCAAAAGCAGGCAACGGCTGCAAAAGACTCGGAGACGACGCCGCAAATCTCGAGCCTCTTTTGCAGGCCGTCATCGACACCATCCCGCCACCGGCGGGCGACGACAGAGCCAATGTACAATTTCTGGTGACAAATCTCGATTACGACCCTTATGTCGGGCAGATTGCCATCGGTCGGCTCCAGGCGGGAAGACTGGAAATGAACAGCCTCTACACTCTTTGCGCCCTGGACGGCCTGCGGGGAGGCATTAAGTTCTCCGCGCTATACACTTTTTCCGGGCTCACCAAAAAGACGGTTCCCTCGACCGAAGCGGGCGACATCATCGCGCTGGCCGGCGTGGACGGGGTCAAAATCGGCGATACCATCTCATCGGCGGATAACCCCGTGGCGCTGCCCCGTCTGGTGGTTGATGAGCCCACCGTCTCCATGGTCTTTTGTGTCAATGACGGACCTTTTGCAGGAAGGGACGGCCGCTACCTGACTTCACGCCACCTGCTGGAGAGGCTCGAAAAGGAAGCCCTGCGCAATGTCGCTGTTCGGATCAAAAAACTGGCGCGCACCGACGCATTTGAGGTGTGCGGACGGGGCGAGCTGCAAATGGCCGTGCTCATCGAAACGATGAGGCGGGAGGGATTTGAGCTGACTGTTTCCAAACCGCAGGTGATTACAAAAACAATTGACGGGAAAGTTTATGAGCCGGTGGAGCGTCTGTTTGTCGACATCCCCGAAGAGTTTGTCGGCCGCATTACGGAGAAACTCTCCGGCCGCAGAGGGAGACTCGAAAGTCTGGTTAATAAAGGAAGCGGCCGGGTGGGCATGGAATTTCTCATTCCATCGCGGGGACTTATCGGCTTTCGCAGTCAGTTTCTCACCGACACCAAAGGCGGCGGCGTGATGAATTCCCTTCTGGAAGATTACGCGCCCTGGTTCGGAGCCATCCCCCAGCGAAACACAGGTGTGCTGGTCGCAGACCGCGCCGGCCGAGTCACGGCTTATGCTTGCTATGCGATGGAGGACCGGGGGGAAATGCTGGTGGATGTGGGCACAGAGGTTTATGCCGGCATGATCGTGGGCGAGCGCAACCGTCCGCAGGATTTAAACGTCAACATCGTCAAGGAAAAGAAGCTCACCAACATGAGGGCATCCACAGCGGACGCCACCGTCATTTTACGGCCGCCGCGCATTTTGTCGCTGGACCAGGCAATTGAATTTATCGCCGCAGACGAGCTCGTCGAGGTCACACCGCAAAACGTGCGCCTGAGAAAAACGGAGCTTGACGCCTCCAAAAGACAGATGAAGGCACGAAAAGACGGCTGAACGCCAAACGTAGAACGCACGTATCTCTTTCAAATATCTTTTTTGCGCCGCGCTGTGCACGGTCCTTTCCTCTCCTGCTTCAGCAAAGAACCCCTCCCCGGGCGATGAAAATCAGACCGCGGTGATTCTTAAGGGGTGATCTTCGTCAGAAACGCATCCACAAGGCCGGCAGAGTTTTTGTAGTTGCTCTTGCCGAAATCAGAGCCGAAATTGACACTACCTGCGAAAGCACCGGTCATGTAAAGGGTGCCCGTCTGATTGAGTGTAATTCCCAGTCCCTGGTCATCATCCCCCCCTCCGATACGCCTCGTCCAGCCGTAAGTACCATCCTGGTTGATCTTTGTGATAAAAATATCTGTCGAGCCGGCCGAAATTTTTGAGTCGCTTCCTCCGAAGCCGGCGGCGAAATTGACTGTCTGTTCAAAACTGCCGCCCAAATAGATATTCCCCGCTCCGTCCACGGCAATGGCATCAGCGCGGTCAATGCCGGCACCGCCCATCCCTCTGGTCCAGCCATAATTACCGTCGCCGGTGACCTTGGTGAGGAAAATATCGTCATGGCCGTTTGAGCTGATCTCATCGGCTCCGCTTGGAAAATCAGCCGCGAAATCGGGGCTGCCTTGAAAGCTGCCTGTGATGTAGATATTGCCCGCGGCATCGGCACCAATTCCGTAGGCAGCATCGTCACCGGCTCCGCCGATCGTTTTTGTCCAGCCGTAGGTGCCGTTGGCATTTATTCGTGTAATGAAAGCATCCGCACCGCCTAATGAGGTTTTATTATCTGTCGCCCCAAAGTTTACAGCGTTTCTGAAACAACCGGTGATATAAACATTGTCCGAGGAATCAACGGTAATCCCGTAGGCAACATCGTTACCGTTTCCGCCGATAGTTTTTGTCCAGCCGTAGGTGCCGTCGGCATTGATTTTTGTAACGAAGATATCCGCACCGCCACCGGAACTTTTGTTCTCGGTGCCTGTAAAACCGGCGGCAAAATTGACCGTACCTTCGAAACCTCCGGCAATATAAACATTACCCGAAGCGTCAACGGCGATCCCGTAAGCAACATCGTTGGCGGTGCCGCCGATAGTTTTTGTCCAGCCGTAATTACCGTTGGCAGTGATTTTTGTAATGAAGATATCCGTACCACCGGCCGAGGTTTTGGGATCGGCGGCGTTAAAATCTTTCTCAAAGTTCACAGCGTTTCTGAAACAACCGGCAATGTAAATATTGCCGGAAGCATCGACGGCAATCCCGTAGGCAGCATCATTACCGGGGCCGCCGATACGCCTCGTCCAGCTGTGGTTACGGCTGGCAGTGATTTTTGTAATGAAGATATCCGTACCGCCATCCGAGGTTTTGGTCTCGGTGCCGCTGAAATCAGCGGCGAAGTTCACCATTTGCTCAAACTGGCCGGTAATATAGATGTTTCCCTCTGTGTCCACGGCAATACCGCGGGCAGCGGTAATGCCTGTGCCGCCGCCGAAGTGATTTGACCAATTGTATTCGGGCAAACCGCCGACGGGCAGCACACTGCCGCCGCCTTCGCCTCCACCCCCGCCACCACCCCCGCAGCCGGCAAATGCAAACAAAAAAGCACAAGACAGAGCAACCGCCGCGAAAGTGGCGAGCCATTTTCTTTCCATAAATTAAGCTCCTTTAAAAACTAAAGTGAATGTATGTGAAAAAATCATACGTCGGTGACTCGGGCGTGTCAATTACTAAAATGCCACCCTCCCAAAAAAATCTGCGACGGACGCTCAAAACGTGGGTAAGCAATGCACGTCAGGCGGGAAGGATGAGCCGCATGAGGAACGGGGCGGCGATCTTTTTCAAGGTAAGAAGGAAGTCGGGAAAAGGTTGATGTAGAGGGTCTCGCGGCAAAGCGGGCAAAAGCGGCCGCATTTTCAATCATCGTTTAGTCCTCCCGGGGATGACTCTGCTTTTTACCCTTTAAATACGTCCGGTTGCGGGTCCGGCATACAGACCCGCAACCGGCTGTGCCGGGGCCGTTGATCGGGCGGCCCTCTTGTCAGACGCTAGTAGTATTTACCGGCAATATAGTCGCTCAGCTGATTGATGAGGAAATCTTTTTGCGAAATGACCAGCTTTACGACGTCGCCGATAGAGATAATACCGACAAATTTATTTTTTTCAAAAACAGGCAGATGGCGCACATGCTTGCCTGTCATCAGCACCATCGCATCCTCCACTTTTGTGTCCGGCGTGACGGAAAACAGGTTGGTGGACATGACCTCCTGCACCAGCGTGTTTTTCGAGCTCTTCCCCTGAAGAATAATTTTTCTGGCGTAGTCTCTCTCTGAAAGTATACCGACAACTTTTTTATTCTCCATAACGACCAGGGCGCCGATTTCCTTTTCGCTCATCTTTTCGAGCGCTTCATATACGGTCGCCTTAGGGGAAATGGACTGAATTTTACCGTCTTTCGCATTGAGAATATCCCTGACGTGACTCATAGAATGCCTCCTCTTTTTTTATTGTCGATCCTGGTTTCATTCTAAAGCATCTGAGTGTAAAAATAAAGATGTAATTGCAGAATTTGTCCGCACAACTCTGCAACGGGGCAATCGTAAAAACAGGCGGCTTATGCTCCGTTCCCATGTGGAGGAGAATACAGGACAAAGTATTTCCTCAAAGGTGATTTCTTCCTTGACAAGGTTTTACCGGCTGTGCTAGGCAAAATACCAATTGTGGGATGAATTTATAAAAATGCAAAAAACGATTCCTGATAAAAACTGGTGGTGGTGGACGAAAAACGTCTGCCCTTGAGCTCCGGATAAATGAGCATGGGCAGGGGAGGCTCTTCCCATCGCTCGCAAACATAACTTAATGCCATGGGAGGAAAAGCTCCATGGCATTTTTTTTAGCTCGCCGCCGTCTAAAGCGCAGCAAGCCGGCGCATCATTAATACTTTTAAGGAGAGAAATTATGGAACAAGTCAAAACATTTCTGGAGGAAAGTGAAATACCGCGTCAGTGGTACAATGTGATGGCAGACCTGCCCACTCCGATGAAGCCCCCGCTGCATCCCGGCACAGGCCAGCCGATCAAACCCGAAGACATGGCGGCGATTTTCCCGATGAATATCATCGAGCAGGAAGCGACCACAAAAAGATGGATCGATATTCCCGAAGAAGTGCTCCAGAAATACCTGCTGTGGCGCCCCTCTCCCCTGTATCGCGCGCGCAACTTCGAAAAGCTGCTGGGCTGTCCGGTGAAGATTTATTACAAAAATGAAGGTGTAAGCCCGGCCGGGTCTCACAAACCAAACGCGGCCATTCCGATGGCGTATTTTAACAAAGTAGCCGGGACCAAGCGTATCACTACGGAAACCGGCGCCGGTCAGTGGGGTTCGGCCCTGGCGATGGCCTGCCAGATGTTCGGCCTTCCCTGCCGTGTTTATATGGTGCGCATCAGCTATGACCAAAAACCCTATCGCCGGATGATGATGAATGCGTGGGGGGCCGAATGCCTGGCAAGTCCGACGAATCTGACTCAGGCGGGCCGTAATGTACTGGCCGAGCATCCTGATTCTCCCGGTTCTCTGGGCATTGCCATCAGCGAGGCGATCGAAGATGCGGTGACCACTCCCAACACGAAATACTCTCTGGGAAGTGTCTTAAACCACGTCCTTTTGTACCAGTCGATTATCGGCCTCGAGGCTCAGAAGCAGATGGCAAAATTGGGAGAATATCCGGATGTCGTCATGGGCTGCTGCGGCGGAGGAAGTAACTTCGCTGGGCTCGCGCTACCCTATGTTTCCGATTTGTTCACAGGTAAAAACGTCAAGATCGTAGGGGCGGAGCCGACCTCCTGTCCGACGATGACCAAAGGGCCGTTTGCCTACGATTTCGGCGATCTCGCCAAATCGACACCGCTTCTGCCTATGTACACACTGGGGCATGATTATATTCCTGCTCCTATTCACGCCGGAGGACTGCGCTATCACGGCATGGCGCCCATCATCAGCCATCTGGTGCGTGAGAATTTTATCGAGCCCAGGGCTTACGACCAGCTCAAAACCTTCGATGCGGGCATCAAATGGGCGCGCTCCGAAGGATTTATTCCCGCACCGGAGACAAACCACGTGATCGCGGCCGTGGTGGATGAAGCGATGCGCGCCAAAGAAGAAGGGAAAGAGAAAGTCATTCTCTTCAACTGGAGCGGCCATGGTCTGGTGGATCTGTCGGCATACGACGCCTATCTGTCCGGTAAGCTTCAGGCCTATGAACTGCCGGATGAGGAGATTGAAAAGGCGCTCATGGCCATTAAGGATTTCCCCAAACCGTAACAACTTATTTTTCCAACAAAGCGGCGAGCACTAAGACCGCCGCCACAAAAGCCGTCGGAGCAATAAATCTCTTGACGGCTTTTCTTTTTTTCGCCAAGCTGACGGAGATGGAAACACAGCACGACTCAAAAATGACCCGTTGTCCGAAGCTGGGCGACGAAATCACCTTCGCCTACTGCCTGCGTGAAGCGGGCGATCTGCCCTGCTCGCGCATTGTCCGCTGCTGGCAGGCCGCTTTCGACGTGGTCAGTCTTCTTAAGGGGCGTCTCTCCGCCGGACAATGGGAACTTTTTACAAGCGCCGTCCCTGAGAGCAAAATAAGCAATCTAGTTGATCTCATTTCGCGGGCAAAGAGGCAGACATGAAAAATCTCGATCTGTTCTCGCAGGGCACACAAAGCGATATTCTCGATACCGCGCCACTGGCCGAACGTATGAGACCGCAAACGCTCGATGATTATATCGGCCAGGAACATATCACCGGCGCAGGTACACTGCTGCGTCATGCTATTGCAGAAGACAGGCTTTTTTCCATGATTTTCTGGGGGCCGCCCGGTTCCGGTAAGACCACGCTGGCGCGCATCCTGGCCGGTGAAACCAAGGCCAACTTTGTCAGTTTTTCGGCCGTTCTCTCCGGCGTCAAAGATATCAGACAGGTCATCGATGGCGCCAAAGAGGTGTGGGAAAACAAAAGAAAAAAAACGATTCTGTTCGTGGATGAAATCCACCGCTTCAACAAGGCGCAGCAGGACGCTTTTTTGGCCCACGTCGAAAGCGGTTTGATCACACTTATCGGCGCAACGACTGAAAATCCTTCCTTCGAAGTCATCGCGCCTCTGCTTTCCCGCACGCGCGTCCTGACACTCAAGCCCTTCTCCAATGACCACCTGCTGGCGATTCTCAGACGCGCGCTTGAAGACACCTCAAAAGGACTGGGAGCATTATCGATCCGGGCAGATGATGATGCTCTGGATTTCATTGCCGGCATTTCCGACGGCGACGCGCGCACGGCGCTGGGGAACCTGGAGGCGGCCGCATCACTGGTTAACGGCCTGGCCGCCGGCGAGAGAGTCATTACCACGAAGGCGGCCGCGGAGGCTCTGGCAAAAAATGCGCTTTTATACGACAAGGAAGGCGAAGAACATTATAATCTGATCTCCGCCTTTCACAAGAGCATGCGCGGCTCCGATGCGGATGCGGCACTGTACTGGCTGGGTCGCATGCTCGCCGCCGGCGAGGATCCGATGTATATCCTGCGGCGCATGGTGCGTTTCGCTTCCGAAGATGTGGGCAATGCCGACCCGCAGGCGCTGGTTGTCGCCATGGCGGCCCAACAGGCGTTTCATTTCATCGGCCTGCCGGAGGGCGAACTGGCCATCGCCCAGGCGGCTGTTTATCTGGCCACCGCGCCCAAAAGCAATTCTTTATACGCGGGCTACGGCCGCACAAAAGATTTAATCGCCAAAACCGGCTGGCTGCCTGTGCCGCTCCACATCCGCAACGCGCCGACAAAACTGATGAAAGAACTGGACTACGGCAAAGGCTACCAGTACGCCCATGATTATCCGGGTGCCTTCGTCGCCCAGGAGTATCTGCCGGAAAAACTGCAAGGGACGGTTCTTTATTCCCCGAAAGACTCAGGCTTTGAAAAAACGATCGGGGAAAGAATTGCCGCGTGGCGCGCACAAAAATCCGGTCAGGAAAAGAAATAAAAAAAGGAGGCCGGTTTTACGACCTCCCAGGAAGAGAAGATGAAGGGTTGGATACCTTCGGGGTTATTTTTGCTGTCGGCTAATCATGCCCGTAATTTTTTTAGTCGACACTGGCTTTCCCATCTTGACCTCTTCTCTAGCACATAGTATGCCAAGTCCACGGAACAAGCTTTATGTGCTGGGTATTATTGAGAATTGCCTCTGTTTCTCCCACTATTGTCCGGCGATAAAAATTTGTCCAAGCGGCAATAAGTGTCGGGACAATCCGGCCGCATCCATATTAATCAAGTAAAAACAATGATATACAAAAATGGCAAAAAATGTCAGCACTCGACAAAAATGTCGAAACCCGTGTTGATTGCCGTTGACATTTCCCATCAATAGTTTAAGATGCCCGAAAATTATGGCGAGACCGTTTTTATCAAGGGTTTTATGAGTTTTTTGCGAAAAAACGATACGATCAAGCGTACGACACGCGCCTATGACGGTAGCTTTTTACAGCCGATTGCCGTCGGAATTGTTTCTGCGATTTTGGTCGCGCTGATTCTCATCATGGGCTTTCTTGATATGAGGCGCAGCGAAACCAATCTCATCGGCCTGATGGAAGGCCAGGCTCTTTCCACGATCAGCGTCTTGCAGCGGCTCACAGAAGAAAATCTCAAGATGATTATTGCGCCGCACATGAAACCCCTTGTGAGAAAAAAATCGGCCCGCGAGGATGAGGCGAGTTATTTCAAAAAATTTATTTACGAGGCAATCACCTCTTTGGCGAGGGAAATTGACGAGTTGCGCAAAAAAAACAAGGTCAATGATGAGTATTTGAAAAAACTCGCTGCCGAAAATCACCTCTGGTATGCGGCAGTACTCGGCCGCTCGGGAGACGCAATCTATCAAAGCCGCGATTTAAAGGCTGATGTGGCCGATCTGATACCTTACGGACAAAACCCCACCACCATGGAGTTGTTGGAAATGATACGTGAAAAACTGGGTATCGGGTTTCTTGTCCTCCAGCGATTTGAGGACAGTGACATAATTGTCATCAATCTCGACAAACACAGTGGTATCTATTGGGGTTTGAAAGTTTCCGTTGAACGGGCAGTTGATAAAATGGGAGAGGCCAACGGGATTGTCTATCTGCAGATTTTCAACAACAAAGGACAGCTTTTGAGCATGACCGGCTCCGTACCGGAAGAGCTCATGGGGGAGGAAATTGAAAAAAGCGGTATTTTGTCGGGTAAGGAAAAGATAAAAACCAGGAAATTGGACACTAAAAACGACAAAATACTCGATATAACGACTCCTTTTTTCATTTATGAAAAAATTGAGGGGTATGTGCGCATCGGCCTCGACCGTAGTTCGATGGATGCCATTATGGTTGAAAACCGACAGAATATCGTGATTTTCATGCTGCTCGTAGTCGTCATTGCTCTTGTTTCCATGTGGCTTTTGTTCCGCGACCAGAACCGTCATCTGGCCGGCATAGTCGATATGGAGCGCCGTTTGGAAAAAGCGGAACGCCTCTCTTCGCTGGGCATGCTTGCGGCAGGTGTAGCGCATGAAATCCGCAACCCGTTAAATGCCATCAGCATGGCAGCACAAAGACTCAAAAGAGATTTCGTTCCGGACACCGAGGTAAAATCAACTGAATTCCAGAATCTTTCCGGCGTTGTCCGCGATGAAATCCGGCGGCTAAACGCAATTATTGAAGAGTTTCTCACTTTTTCTAAAAGCAGACGACTGGAATTGAGCGACTTTTCGGTTACAGAAGTTCTGCAAAAAATCGTCCAACTGGTTAATGAAGAAGCTGTTGCTCGCAACATCACGCTCGAAACAAAATGGCCTCCCGGCCCGATGATTATCTCCATGGACGTCAACAAGCTGCAGCAGGCATTTTTGAATTTCATTAAAAATGGCCTGGAATCAATCACCGGACGGGGGAAAATCACGATCAAAGCGGAAAAGGAAAGCAAAAACAGCATTCGGGTGAGCATCTCCGACACCGGCTGCGGCATGAGCGAAGAAGAAATGGAAAAGATCTTCAACCCTGAATACACGACAAAAGAAAAAGGACTGGGGCTGGGAATGCCTCTGGCCATGGAAATTATTCGCGGTCATGGTGGTGATGTTCAAGTGACCAGCCGGCGCGGGCAGGGAACAACTTTTGAAATTATCCTGCCGGTGAAAAAAAGCGACGGACAAAATTAGGCGGAGACGAAAAATCATGAGACAACTCGATATCCTGATTGTCGAAGACGGCCGTTCCCAGCGGGAAATGCTGCGGGACTTTCTCGTCTCCGAGGGCCATCGGGTGATGGAAGCGGAAAACGGGGAATCTGCACTAAAAACAGCCTCCGCCGAACATTTCGACCTGGTGCTTCTGGACTATAAAATGCCCGGCATGAACGGTCTGGAAGTCCTGAAAGAAGTCAAAAAAATAAACAGAGAAATCGATGTCGTCATCATCACCGCCTACGGCACCATCGAAACGGCGGTGGAAGCCATCAAGGCAGGGGCGATCGACTATATCACCAAGCCGGTGGAGCTCGAAGAGCTGCTTCTTTTGCTGGAGCGTATCACGGAGCGACGCTGGCTCATCCGGGAAAACGAGCTCTTGAAAAAGGAGCTTGAAAGGCACATCATCACGACGGGAAAAATCATCTACAAAAGCCCGCGTATGATCGAACTGGTCAACATGGCCAGCCGGGTCGCGGCCAGCCGCGCGTCAGTCCTCATTCAGGGAGAAAGCGGCACCGGCAAAGAAGTAATGGCCCGCCTCATTCATCAATTAAGCCCCCGCGCGCATAAACCGATTATCGTCGTCAACTGTGGTGCGCTGCCGGAAAATCTGCTGGAGAGTGAACTTTTCGGCCATGAAAAAGGAGCGTACACGGGAGCTGGCTCGCGCCGTATCGGGCGCTTTGAAGAGGCCGACGGCGGCACTCTTTTTCTCGATGAAATAGGGGAGCTAAGCCCCGCCATTCAGGTCAAACTCTTGAGGTTTCTTCAGGAGCGTGAAATATCGCGCCTGGGCAGCAATGCCACCATCTCCGTGGATGTTCGCATCATCAGTGCCAGCAATCGAGATCTTGACGCTATGGTCAGAGAAGAAACTTTTCGTGAGGATCTGTTTTACCGCCTCAAGGTCGTCACTTTGTCGCTTCCGCCGCTTCGCGAAAGAAAAGAGGACCTGCCGGCGCTCATCGACCATTTCCTGGAGAAATTTGCCGCGGAAAACGGCAAAAGCATCAAGGGGGTCACCTCGGAGGCGCGGGATATGCTCATGAAATACGACTATCCCGGAAACGTCCGGGAGCTGGTAAATATTATAGAAAGAGCGGTGGTTATCGCCCGCGACCAGTACATAAGCATCGACGACCTTCCTTTTAAAAGCGTCGCTACAGATACAGTGGAAGAAAAATCACACGGCACATTGCGGGATTCGCTCGAAGAACTGGAAAAACGTCTGATTGGCGAGGCCATGGCCAACGCCGCCGAGAACCAGACACGCGCCGCTGAGATGCTGGGAATGTCCGAAAGAATGCTGCGCTACAAACTCAAAAAATATGATCTGAAAAACTAGGCCCGACCGTGTATGACGGACAGCTCAGCAAAAAAAGGATAGCGGGCCGGAGGTGGAGAGTTAGCAGATTAGATGATTAGAAGTTTAGAGGATTAGAGGAATGGTGGCTGGCGATCAGCTCGTGGCTCATGGCTCATGTCTCGCAGCTCACCACTTACTGTCCACCGCTCGCTGGGATCTTTAAACTTAAGCTTTTCATCCTACCCCTGCCCCGAGAGACTGTGTCGCAATTATTTTTGCGACGGGATACTTATCTGCTTTTTGACAGCAGAATATTGGAGAAATATTTTAAGGTCTCAATCCGGCTGAATATTTAGGCTGAAGGATCATTTTTTCGCAAGC
>Ga0255340_1005324_pt1 | contig 11784 bp, 9 predicted proteins | sample wastewater_treat_7_FD_192417 | JGI IMG/M metagenome (GOLD analysis project Ga0255340, IMG submission 192417) | Wastewater microbial communities from Lulu Island WWTP, Vancouver, Canada - plant10 | ecosystem: Engineered > WWTP > Wastewater > Unclassified | place: Canada: Vancouver, British... | reverse complement strand
CACAAATATGGACTTGATCTGTTGGTACTGATTTCTGGTTTTATTTATTAATAATTGCTATGGCTTGTTCGCTACCAATTATTCTCCAGGGGCTTATATTCCTTTTAACATTATCTAAAGATAAAATCAGTACTTTTATATGGGAAGGATAATACAATGGCTATTACTAAGATTCAGGCTATAAAAGCTACAGTAAATAAATCTATTAGATATATTATTGATCCAAATAAAACCGACGGTGCTTCGTTGATATCAGGATATAATTGTGAGCCTTTAACGGCCCACCTGGAATTCCAAATGACTGCTGCTTTAGCTAAAGAAGTAAAGGGGGATTTCACCCAGATCGGTGGCGCTAATAACCTTGCGTATCACCTGATTCAGAGTTTTGCTCCATTCGATAAGATCACACCAGAGGAAGCCCATCAAATAGGTAAAGACTTAGCTGACGAACTACTAGACGGCAAGCATGAATATGTTATCTCTACACATATAGATAAAGGCTGTGTGCATAACCACATTATTTTTAACTCTGTATCATTCTGCGATTACAATAAATTCCGCTCACAACCGTACAAAACGGCCAGAAAGATTAGAGAGATAAGCGATAGGCTTTGCGAAGACAGAGGCCTATATGTAATTAAAAATCCGCAAAACAAGGGAAAGACCCGTACGGAATGGGAAGCCAGAAAAGCAGGTACAAGCTGGAAGGCTAAAATAGAAGTAATTATCAATGAAACTATCCAAAAAGCTGACTCATATGAGGAATTTGTAAAATTACTGAAGTCTGCTGGCGTTGAAATAAAAGAAGGCAAGCATCTAGCTTTTAGATTAGAAGGCCAACAACGCTTTACCAGAGGAAAGACGATCGGCGAAGCTTACACAAAAGAAAATATTATAAAGAGGATAGAAAACAAGGATATCTCTAAATCAAACATACCGTTTGATAAAAAGATAGAGTGGCAGATTCGCAGAAAGAAAGTGCACGATACCAAAGAATTAGCACAATTATTGTTAACTATTAGGCGAGAGGCTATTAAAAATGTATCCGATTTTGACGTCAAAATAACCGAGTTAAAGGCTAAAGCTCAAGGTGTAAAGTCTACAATCAATGAACTTGACAGTAAAAATAGGCAGTATAAAGAAGCCACAAAGTATCTGGCGATTTATAATAAGTTGTTACCGTTTAAAGAGAAATACGACAGTTCCCCGTCCATGCTAAAGCAACACTATTACAACAAGTACGAAAGCGAGCTATTAGCTTTTGAAAATGCCCAAGACAAGCTTAAAACTATGGGAGTAAGCGTAAACACTAAGCTTGATAACATGGTTACCTTTCTCAAAGAGCAGACAGAAAAGACAGAGGACCTATATAAGCAGTTTAAGGATATAGACAATAACATTGCTGCATTAGAGCGTGCTCAAAAACTTGTTATAGATTTATTAAGGCAAGATAAGGACCAAGACAGAGAACAGGAGCAACAAAAGGAACAAACACCACAAGAAATACAGCGCTGAGATATATATTCTCAATGGTCTTTACGAGATCCGGCTTGCCGTCCATGTCCGTATCGTTGTCCGTTTCCACATAGACGACGAAGCGCAGGAGCTCGCTTCCCTCGTTCGTATAGTCCTCTTTCATCGGATCCGTGTACGACGCGATCTGCTGCGCCATGCCGTTTTCGATCACAAGCCCGTCCCCGGAAATGGGAGCGATGGCAGGCGTTTCCACGGCAGGCTCTTCCTGCGGGCCGTTTTGACCCGGCGTGCATGCCGTGAAGCATAGGATGAATGCGGTCAACAGAGCTAATCCCCGTAGTTTTTTCATGGAAAACCTCCTTTTGTTATGAAACCTTTCTTATTATATCAAAACATCTGAATTTTTCGGGAACTCATCACAAATGTATCTAAACGAATATGAAGTTTTTGTGAATTGTTGTATAATGACAGTTGTATTAATGCTGCATATTGCAGTATAGATGCGCATTTCATAAGGAGGAGAATTATGAAGAAGTATCTTGCACTGCTGCTCTCAGTAGTCATGGTCATCGGCCTGCTTGCCGGCTGCACCGGCGGCGGAAGCGACCAGCCTGCGGGCGGCGAAGGCGGAGAAGCTGCCGGCGCGGATCCCTACACCGGTATTCCTTACTCCAGCGACACGGAATACGACTATCTGTATTCCGAAGAGATCACCAGCATGAACTATCTGGCGACCTCTGTATCGGCGAACCAGAAGCCCCTGGCAAACTTCGTCGATACCCTTATCGAGTACGACAACTTAGGCAACATCGTTCCCGACCTGGCTACCAGCTGGGAAGAGAGCGACGACGGTCTCACCTGGACCTTCCATCTGAGAGATGACGCCAAGTGGTATACCTGCGAAGGCGAAGAGTATGCTCCCGTTACCGCCAACGACTTCGTAATGGCGGCAAGACTGGTCGCAGACGTCAAGTTCGACTCCGATATGCCCGACATGCTCACCTCTTACATCGTCAACGGCTCCGAACTGTACAACGGCGTCATCGACGACTTTACGCAGCTGGGCGTAGAAGCGGTGGACGACTACACGCTGGTCTATCACTTAAAGCAGCCCTGCGCTTACTTCCTCACCCTGCTCACCTACGGCTGCTATCTGCCGGTCAACGAGGAATTCTATAAGTCCTGCGAGATCGAGAATCCGACTCCGACCATCAACGACAGCGGCGAAGAAGAGCTCGTCACCAACGAGTTCGGTACCGACTACGACAAGATCCTGTACTGCGGCGCCTACATCTGCCAGAGCTGGCTGCCCCAGGAAGAGATGATCTGGGTCAAGAACGAGAATTACTTCGACGCAGACAAGGTCTACATCACCAAGGTAAACGGCAAGTATAACGCTCAGGCCGACTCCATCGCTCCGGAAATGTTCCTGCGCGGCGAGATCGACTCCTGCTCCGTCACCACCAACATCCTGGATGAATGGCTCAACGGCGACAACGCCCAGTACGTCCACCAGTCCAAGAAGCTGGGCACCATCATGTACATGCTGTTCAACTTCAACCCGAAGATGGAAGACGAAGCCGCAAACGAGGCTTACAGAGCTGCCGTCAACAACAAGAACTGGCGTATGTCCATCGTGTACGGTCTGAACAAGGCTTACTGCCTGTCCGCTTACGATCCGTATTATGCGGAAGAGCGTGTGACCAACCTGATGATCCCCGCGGACTTCGCGATGGTCGACGGTAAGGACTACACCGAGTTCGGCAACCTGCCCGAACTTTCCAAGGGCTTCTATGACGAAGCCAAGGCTCTGGAATTCAGAGACGCTGCCAAGGCCGAACTCGAGGCCGCCGGCGTGCCCCTGCCCATCCAGATCCCCGTATTCTACAACCCGTCCACGCCGAACATGGAAAACTCCTTCCAGCTGATCGAAAAGCAGCTCGAAGAACTGCTCGGCACCGACTACATCGACATTACAGTCTACGCCGGCCCGACCACGAACTTCATCGGTGAAGTCCGCCGTCCCGGCAAGTGGGGTCTCTACGAACAGGGCTGGTCCCCGGACTACGCAGATCCTGCCACCTACTTCGAACCCTTCGGTTACGGCTGGACCTTCGGTTCTCAGGAATACATCGAAGGCGATGAATACAAGACCGGCTACATCTACACCGAAGAAGATTACGCCAACAACGTGATCGACGACGAAGAACTGGTCGGAACCCCGCAGATGGTCTTCAACTCCCTGGTCGAGGCAGCCAGAGCCGAAAAGGAACTGAACGCCCGCTACGAGCTGTTCGCCAAGGCGGAAGAATACGCCCTGACCGAAGGCCTGATGATCCCTTATCAGCAGTACAACGACGGCTATGTTGCTTCCAAGCTCGCTCTCTACGAAGCAGAGAACGCGATGGCCGGCATCTGCGCCTACAAGTATAAGGGCATGCACCTGCTCGAAAAGTCCTACTCCATGGAGGAATTCGAGAAGGCTACCGAGGCCTGGGAAGCCGAGAAGGCAAAGTAAGACGCTTTGAGATCTCCAAATCTCAATAGAAAAGCGCAATAAAGTGGAGGGTGTCCCAAAAGGCATGCCAATGCTGAAGGGACGCCCTCTTTTCTCAATCAAACACAGAAGGAGGATGAAAAGGTGGCGAAATACATACTCAAGCGCTTCGGCGCAGCCCTTCTCAGCCTTTTTATCATCATTACGCTCATCTTCTGTCTACTGCGCCTGATGCCCATCGAAGGCTATCTGGGACCGAACGTGGATAAGCTGAGCGAAGAAGTCATCGCAGCGAAACTGGCTGCGAAGGGACTGGACAAACCGGTTCCCGTGCAATTATTCAACTTTTACCGAAATCTCGCGCGGGGCGACCTGGGCAAATCCTGGATCTACCGCGAAAACGTGGACATCGTCAAGATCATCAAGCCGAAGATCAAGATCTCCGCGAAACTGGGAGCGATGGCCATGGGCCTCTCCCTCCTCATCGGCATCCCTTTAGGCGCGGTCATGGCGCGAAGCAAAGGCAAGTGGCCCGACAAACTGGGCACCGGCTTTATCGTGTTCCTGCAGGCTGCCCCTTCCGCAGTGTACTTCCTGTTTATCCAGATGTACGCGACAAAAGGTACAGGCTTGCCGATGCTATACAACGACAGCAAACCCATCTCATGGATCTTGCCCATCATATCCCTGGCCCTTCCCTCCATCGCCAACTACGGCATGTGGATGCGCCGGTACATGGTGGACCAGATGAACCAGGACTACGTAAAACTGGCCCGGGCGAAAGGCGTATCCAACAAGGCGGTCATGATGAAGCACGTCTTCCGCAACGCCTTCGTTCCCATGGTCCAGACGATCCCCTCGTCCCTGCTCTTCACCATCATGGGTTCTCTATATGTGGAGTCGATCTACTCCGTGCCCGGCATGGGCGGTCTCCTGATCGACGTTATCCAGCGCCAGGACAACACGATGGTGCAGGCGCTGGTCCTCATCTTCGCCTCGGTGGGCATCATCGGCCTGTTCCTGGGCGACATCCTCATGGTGCTCGTTGACCCGCGCATCAGTCTTACCGGAAAGGAGGAGAGCCGCTGATGAGTCTGTTTAGAAAAGGCGCCGTCATGGAAAAAGCCTCGGAAGGCATGGCGGATCAGCTCGAGAAAGCGCTCCGGGATTCCCTTCCCGACGATCTTACGCCCGAGCAGGTCGCCGCGCTCGATCCTTCCCGCTTCGAGATGGCGGAATACGACGATACCCTGGCGGAAAAGACCGGCTACTCCAGCTATTCCTACTGGCGCAGCACGTTCCGCGCGTTCTGGAACAACAGGCTGGCGAGATTCCTGCTCGTCGCGCTGCTGCTCCTCATCGCATTTACGATCATCCAGCCCCATCTGCCGGGTCAGCGGCCCCCCGCCCAGATCTACGATTTCGACGACGGATCCGTCATGAGAAATCTCCCGCCCAGCCACGACTTCTGGTTCGGCACCAACGCCGTCGGCCAGGATTTGTGGGCCAGAGTGTGGAGCGGCACGAGAACGTCGCTGCTGATCGCCCTCATCGTCGCGATCAGCGATAACGTGATCGGCATCACGATCGGCATCCTGTGGGGCTATGTCCGCAAACTGGACGCCTTCCTCACGGAAGTCTACAACATCATCGACAACATCCCGAGAACGATCATCCTCATCCTGATCTCCTACATCCTGCGTCCGGGCATGGCCACCATGATCATCTCCATGTGCTGCGTCGGCTGGCTGGGCATGGCCCGGTTCATCCGCAACCAGATCCTGATGATCCGCGACAGAGACTATAACCTCGCGTCGCGCTGCCTCGGCACCAGCACCGGCAAGATCATGATCAAGAACCTGCTGCCCTACATGGTGTCCGTCATCATGCTGCAGACCGCGCTGGCCATCCCGTCGGTCATCTCCGACGAGGTATTCCTCACCTACTGCGGCCTGGGCATGCCGAAGAACATCGCCTCCCTGGGCAACCTGGTGGAGGAAGGCCGCAAGATGATGATGACCAGCAGCCGGTACCAGCTGATCTTCCCGGCTCTGGTGGTCACGTTCATCACCGTATCGTTCTATCTGATCGGCAACACCTTCGCGGATGCGTCCGATCCGAGAAACCACGTATAGAAAGGAGGCAAAGACATGTTGAACAATGGAGACATCATCCTTTCCGTAAAAGACCTGCATGTGAAATTCAGCCTCCGCGGAAAAGTCCTCAACGCGATCCGGGGCATCTCCCTGGACCTGCATAAGGGCGAATCCCTGGCCATCGTCGGCGAATCCGGCTCCGGCAAATCCGTCTTCACCAAGAACTTCATCGGCCTGCTCGACAAGAACGGCTGGGTGGATTCGGGCGAGATCCTGTATTACGGCATGGATCCGGAACATCCTGTCGATCTGGCGAAATACAAGACGGAGGAACAGTGGCAGACCATCCGGGGCAAGGAAGTCGCCATGGTGATGCAAGACCCGATGACCTCCCTCAACCCCTTAAAGACCATAGGCTGGCAGATCGAAGAAGCCCTTAAGCTCCACCAGGGGCTGAAAGGCGAAGCGGCCAGCAAAAAGGCGGTGGAGATCCTGCAGGACGTAGGCATTCCCGAAGCGGAGCGCCGCGCCAAGCAGTATCCCCATGAATTCTCCGGCGGCATGCGCCAGAGAGTCGTCATCGCCATCGCCATGGCCTGCAATCCCCAGATCCTCATCTGCGACGAGCCCACGACGGCCCTGGACGTTACGATCCAGGCCCAGATCCTGCAGCTCATCCGCAACCTAAAGGAAAAATACGGTCTTACGACCATCTACATCACCCACGACCTGGGCGTCGTAGCCAACGTAGCGGACAGAATTGCCGTCATGTACGCCGGCGACATCGTGGAAGTGGGCACCTGCGAAGAGGTGTTCTACGACCCGCGGCATCCCTACACCTGGGCGCTGCTGTCTTCCCTGCCCCAGCTGGGCATCAAAGGCAACGACCTGTATGCGATCAAAGGCACGCCGCCGAACCTGTTCAACGTCATCCGGGGCGACGCGTTCGCACCCAGAAACCCCAGGGCGCTTAAGATCGACTTCGAGCACCGCCCGCCCTATTTCGACGTCTCCCCGACCCACAAGGCCAGGACCTGGCTGCTGGATCCGAGAGCGCCGAAGGTGGATCCGCCGGAGATCATCCGGCATATCCGCAATATCCACGTGGGAGGTGTTGAAGAATGATCGACTACAAAGGAAGAGAAGTGCTCTGTTCCGTGCGGAACATGGAAGTGACGTTCGGCAAGGGCCGCAAGGCCTTCGTGGCCGTCAAGGGCGTAAACTTCGACATCTATAAGGGCGAGACCTTCGGTCTCGTCGGCGAATCCGGCTCCGGCAAGACCACGATCGGCCGCGCCATCATCCGCATCAACCCCATCTCTGCAGGAGAAGTCCTGTTCAAGGGAGAACGCATCTCCGGCAAGATCTCCAAGGAGATGGACAAGATGGTGACCCAGAAGATCCAGATGATCTTCCAGGACCCGATGGCATCGCTGAACGAACGGGCCAAGGTCGACTACATCGTCTCCGAAGGTCTGATGAACGTCCATCCGGACATGAAGAAGGAAGAGCGGGAAGAACGCGTATCCCAGGCGCTGTCCGACGTAGGGCTGCTGCCCGAGTTCGCCACCCGCTTCCCCCACGAGTTCTCGGGAGGCCAGCGGCAGAGGATCGGCATCGCCAGAGCCCTCATCATGGAACCCGAGTTCATCATCGCGGACGAGCCGATCTCGGCGCTGGACGTATCCATCCGTGCGCAGGTGTTAAACCTGATGAGCAAGCTGCAGAAAGAGAGAGGCCTCACCTATCTCTTCATCGCCCACGACCTGTCCGTCATGCGGTTCATCACGGACCGTATCGCGGTCATCCATAAGGGTGTGATCGTAGAGCTGGCAGAGACGGAGAAGCTGTACGCCCATCCGCTGCATCCCTACACCCAGGCGCTGCTGTCGGCCATCCCGATGCCCGACCCGGACAACGAGAAAAAGAAGGTCGTAAAGGTATACGATCCTTCGGTTCACCACTACGAGAACGATCCGCCCCGGTGGATCGAGATCGAAGAAGGCCATTTCATCATGGCCAACGGCGAAGAAGAAGCGAAGTACCGCGAGATTCTGAAAAAGTAAAGACACAAAGAAGCGGAGCAGAGGACGTCCTCTGCTCCGCTTTTGCATTTGCGGGTAACCGTTATTTTCCGGAGGATACGACAGGAATGTCTACGCTGCCGCCATTCACCGTAAAGCGGTAGTCGTGGTGGAACGGAACGACATTAGCAGAGTCGACGCCGTATTCCACCAGCTGCTCCGGGGTGCTGAGCTCCAGCGCGAAGTCCGTCGTGGAGAAGCCGCAGAACGGCAGGATGTATACCTCGAGCCTGTGACCCGGCTGCACCGTGTAATAGTTTGGCTGCAGCCAGATGGTGTAGTCGTACCAGGTATCCGCTTCTATGGGCTGCGCCCTTCTTACGGCCGTCGCCGGATCGTAATCCGCTTCGGGATTGCGCAGATCCATGGAACCGTAGGAGACGATCTTGCGGGTCACCTCGGTCGCATGGTATTCCACCAGGTCGTAGGGAGGAACGCCTTCTCCCCTGTCTACGCCGTTCTTCTGCACGTCGTCCACGGTCAGGACCTCCCAGCCCACGTCGTAGGTCGAAAACGGTTCGTCCGCGGCGTCCACCAGCACGGCGCTCAGCATGAGCATATCCTTGTCGAGATCCGCTGTCTTCGCCCTTACGTGTACGGCAACGGGCCCGTTGACCGTCAACTCCTCCGTCACGTCGTGCGATACGAGCAGCAGGTGATCGCTGCCGCTGGCGCCGTCCAGCGTATCGCTCACCAGCGTTGAATTTGCAGGGGTGGCGCCCTCCGCGGAGACGGTGTATTCAGAAGCGTCGTCCGTAGTTAACGTAAGCATGTTTCCCGTCTTCCACTCTTCTGCGCCGTAGAATTTTCCGTCCACGTTGCTCTGCACGGTGAAGGATGGCATGTCCGCCGTTTCGTTGTCCGCGTCCAGCAATTCGCGGGTGAACCACAGATTGAGGAGCTCCGTATAGGTATGGGCTCCGATCATGATGTCGGTCTGCATCTGCTCGTTGGCCGGGGTCACGTGGCCGTTCTGATGCAGCAGAGCCTTTACCTCGCAGCCGCAGCGCAGGAACGCGTCGCGCATCAGGTCGAAGTTCTTCGGCCGCACGTTAACGTCGTTTAAGCCCTGCACGATGAGAGCGGAGCACTTAAGGCCGTCCGTCTTCGAGAAGTCTCTTTGCGCCCAGAAATCGCCGTAGTCCCCTTCCAGCGTTATCTGTCCGTCCCGCAGGAAAGCAAGATAATCTTCGTAGGTCTTCGTCAGCTGCGGATCCACGTCCGCGAACATCCGGCTGGCGCAGGTGGCCGCGAGATCCGTTATGAAATCGTATTTGTCGAACAGACCCGAGGGGATGCCCTGGGTATTGTTGTATTCGTACCAGCAGGAGGGTCCTGCTACCGGAACGATGGTCTCCAGTCCCTTTACGCCGGAAGCCGCCACCTCGAACGCCATGGCGCCGGCATAGGATCTTCCGGTCATGCCGATGCGGCCGCTGCACCAGTCCGCCGCGATCTCGATGTTGTTTTCCTTGTCGGTATAGGCCTTGCGGTCGCCCGTGAGCCATTCCGCGATGCAGCGGAACGCGTCTGCCTCCGCCTGGCTGCAGCAGCATTCCAGGCCTTCGGAGCCCCAGGTGCCCAGACCTGCGGACTGCACGACGGCATAGCCTCTTACGAGATAATAATCGTAGGTCGTTAGATTTCCCATGAACTGCTGTTGGAAGGGGTCGTTCTCGAAGGTGTAGACCCAGTCGGAAGGATCGACCGCCGCTGCGTGCTGCAGGGTGCTTACGCTGCCGGCAGGGGTGCGTTTCTCGGGCGTTTTGTACATCCCGTCGACGTCGAACTCATATTCTCCCGCGGCAGGAAGGTGCGGCTGATAAGCATACATACCGCCGATGTAAGGCCGGGCTTCGTAGATCACGGGCGCTTTATATACGCCGGACGCCGCCTGCAGGGGCACCTGCACCATGGTCTTTACGAGATCCGGCTTGCCGTCCATGTCCGTATCGTTGTCCGTTTCCACATAGACGACGAAGCGCAGGAGCTCGCTTCCCTCGTTCGTATAGTCCTCTTTCATCGGATCCGTGTACGACGCGATCTGCTGCGCCATGCCGTTTTCGATCACAAGCCCGTCCCCGGAAATTGGGGTTCTTTATTATTCGTTACGTAGCCAAGCTATAGGGGAGTTATAATCTTCATAACTTCTACTATTTAAAACCGGACGGCTTTCGTCTGTGTGAAAGTGTCCCCGGCGAAGGTTCAATTCTTCTTTGGTTTTTAACCTCTCGTCAATATGGAATTTACGCCACGGGGCCATCTCCTACTTCGTCTCTCTGAATTGTAATTTCTCCTTTATCTCCCTCTTCACAGAGTCTGGTCCGTAGAACTACTCGATCCACTCGAGGAACTATCCCCATCCGCAGGGCTTGGCTTAGAACCCAAGTAGAGTCCGACGCCGACGACCACAAGTATGGCTGCGCCTTGCCAGCCCCTGCGGACTATGAGGTCCAGATCCTGCTGGGCTTTGGGGGACTTCGCGAACTGGTAGGCATCCCAGTAGAGTTTCACTTGAGGGTCCTCCGTGCTTGGTGCTCTCAATTGATCCGCAATTGTTGGCCTGCTGAGCATTACCCTTAGGTCCTCCTCTCGCCACTTAGCCAGCCAATAGTCCGCATCCGCAGCCCTGGCAGCCGACAAATACTCAGGTACCCAGAGGATGAGGAAGATGAGCGCCATTACTCCAGATGCTATGAGCGCATGTTGTCTTTTCACCAGCCCACACCACCATTTCGCGTTTCTGGGAGCCGCTTAGTTGCGGCTGCTTACAAGCCTCCAACTTCAGTCGGGGGTGGTTGACCCTCCGCCTCCAAGGCATGGTCTCTGTGGTCCCCGCTTTCCACTGTGACCGTTACGCCGGCGAAGGAGGAAGGAAAAAAGGCAGGAGTCCTTAAACGTTTGTTAATATGGAATTTACGCCACAAGGCCATCTCCTACTTCGCCTATCTGAATTGTAATTTCTCCTTTCCGAAGTGGCAACCCCCCGGTAGCAAACAATGGTTATGCTGCCTGGATACCGGCGGGTGGACCTCCAAAAAACCCGGGAATAGCCCTATATAGGGGGTAGTTATAAAAGTTACACGAAACTTCCTACTACTAGGCATATATTCATCGAATTTTACCTAAAATCTATGTAGAAACTACATAAAACCTGTACAAAAAGCATCAAAAAGACGGTTTTAATGAGGATAGCAAGCAATGTTAACCATACTCAATAACGTGTCTATCGATGGTGGTGGGCAGTCCGATAATGCTAATATCGAATTTAAGCGACGGTTCAACCATAGAACTGGCGTTATGAATGCGGAACGATAATTGCCAACCGCGATCTAACGTAACGAAAATGGTAGTTTCTGAATGAGGTTTCTGAGCTATTTCTATTATCCGAGTGGGTAACGGCACTCTACGACCCCACTTCAAAGTGCCATTAATGTTGAATGACATTATTGAAACGGAGCCATTTTCCTTGATAATTTTATAATAGTCATACATACCGAGTAGATAATGTATTAGGTCCCTTGATACATCGGTAGGATTAACCTGAAACAACCTCTGCAATTCATCGCTAAATGCTTGTAACACCGGCATATAGTAACGTTGGTTCTTATCTGGTATATCACGCCATTTT
>Ga0255340_1005323_pt1 | contig 11785 bp, 9 predicted proteins | sample wastewater_treat_7_FD_192417 | JGI IMG/M metagenome (GOLD analysis project Ga0255340, IMG submission 192417) | Wastewater microbial communities from Lulu Island WWTP, Vancouver, Canada - plant10 | ecosystem: Engineered > WWTP > Wastewater > Unclassified | place: Canada: Vancouver, British... | reverse complement strand
AACCTTTTCGGCAAGTGGTGCCGCCCCAACTACAACAGTGCTGTTGCTACCTTCTGCAATAATATCGCCAATGACCTTCCTATTCAGGTAAATGACCCGAATGTAGATATGGAGCTTCTCTATATTGATGATTTGGTTGATGAGATGATGCTGGCTTTGGTTGGCAAAGAGCATCGTTACGAATCAGGATATTGTTACTGTCCCATAACTCACAATATAAAATTGGGCGAAATTGTAGACCTGCTTAAGAAATTTGCTGAACAACCCCGGACTCTTATAATGCCGGAAATTCCGAATAATTCATTTGCAAAAAAGCTGTATAGCACATACTTGAGCTATCTCCCAAAAGAGAAAACAGCTTTTCCGCTCAAGATGAATGTGGATGAGCGCGGCAGCTTTACAGAACTTTTAAAGACTGCCCATTGCGGACAGTTCAGTGTAAATATAAGCAAGCCGGGAATCACCAAAGGGCAACACTGGCACAACACCAAGTGGGAGTTTTTTATTGTAGTTAAAGGGCGCGCTCTTATTCAGCAACGCAACATCTCTACCGGCGAAAAGCGGGAATTCGAGGTTTGCGGAGATAATATTCAGGCAGTCCACATGCTGCCGGGCTATACGCACAATATTATAAACCTTAGCGATTCGGAGGAACTCATAACAATGATGTGGGCCAACGAACTCTTTGATCCGCATCGTCCGGACACATATTCAGAAAACGTGTAAGATATGAAAGAAGATTATAGCGACATCAAATGGCAAAAAAACGGCAAACTTAAGCTGCTGATAATTGTAGGCACCCGGCCGGAGATAATACGCTTAGCTTCAGTCATCAAAGCCTGCAGAAAGTATTTTGACTGCATCCTTGCCCACACGGGCCAGAATTATGATTATACCCTCAATGGCATATTTTTCAAGGATTTGAAGCTGAAAGACCCTGAAGTATATATGGATGCCGTGGGCGATGACCTTGGCGCTACCATAGGCAACATCATCAACTGTTCCTATAAGCTGATGAGCGAGATTATGCCTGATGCAATGTTAGTCTTGGGTGATACCAATAGTTGCCTTAGCGCCATACCTGCCAAAAGACTTCACATTCCTATCTTCCATATGGAAGCCGGAAATCGTTCTAAGGATGAGTGTCTGCCCGAAGAGACAAACCGCAGAATCGTAGATATAATCTCTGATGTGAATATGGCCTATAGTGAGCGTGCTCGTACTTATCTTCACGAATGCGGCCTGCCAAAAGAGCGTACATATGTTACCGGTTCTCCAATGGCTGAGGTGCTGCGCGAAAATCTAAAGGATATTGAGGCAAGTGATGTTCATCAGAGACTTGGTCTTGAGAAAGGCAAGTATATTCTCCTGAGCGCTCACAGAGAGGAGAATATAGACACCGAAAAGAACTTTATGTCCCTTTTCAATGCCATCAATAAAATGGCTGAAAAATATGATATGCCAATTCTTTACAGCTGTCATCCGCGCAGCCGCAACCGTCTGACAGCCAGCGGTTTCCAACTCGATAAGCGTGTCATTCAACACGAGCCTCTCGGCTTTCACGACTACAACTGTCTTCAGATGAATGCGTTTGCAGTGGTGTCTGATTCCGGTACTCTACCCGAAGAGAGCAGTTTCTTCACAAGTATAGACCACCCTTTCCCGGCTGTATGTATTCGTACTTCTACTGAACGCCCTGAAGCTTTGGATAAGGGTTGTTTTATTTTGGCCGGTATAGATGAAAACTCTTTACTGCAAGCAGTGGATACGGCTGTTGAGATGAATAAGGTAAGAGATGACGGGCTTCCTGTTCCTGACTATGTTGACGAAAATGTCTCTACAAAAGTTGTTAAGATTATTCAATCCTACACGGGTATTGTCAATAAAATGGTTTGGAGAAAACAATAATAATGGTCTTAATGCCCGAAGCAAAAACAAATAGCTCAAGGTTTGTATAATAGCAATATGTTCATCAAAAATAAATTCATCTCCGACCACGTTACCAAACGCAAGGAGAGTATGTTCAAAGCCGATATTGAGGCAAACAAGGCTGAGCTTTCTCGTGAAATTGAAGGCAAGTCTGTGTGCGTGATAGGAGGCGCCGGCTCTATTGGCAGTTCCTTTATAAGCGCACTATTGCCATTCAAACCAAGCAAGCTTGTCGTAATAGACCTTAACGAAAACGGTCTTGCAGAACTTACAAGAGATTTGCGCAGCACATATGGAATGTATGTTCCGGAAGAGTATCGTACTTATACCCTCAATTTTGCCGATCCTATTTTCGAGAGAATTTTTCGGGAAGAAAAAGGTTTTGATATAGTAGCGAATTTCTCTGCCCACAAACATGTTCGAAGCGAAAAAGATAAATGGAGCGTTCAAGCCCTTATAGAGAATAATGTCATAAAGGCCAAGAAGCTGATGGATCTTCTTACAGAGTACCCTCCAAAACATTTCTTTTGCGTAAGTACAGACAAGGCAGCCAATCCGGTTAACATTATGGGCGCAAGCAAACGAATCATGGAGGATTTGGTAATGGCTTATAGTAAGCTGTTTCCTGTAACCACAGCGCGTTTTGCAAATGTGGCCTTTTCTAACGGCTCTCTTCCTGATTCTTGGATGCAGAGAATGGAGAAAAAGCAACCGCTTTCCGCACCTAATGATGTAAAGCGATATTTTGTGAGCCTTGAGGAAAGCGGCCAGATTTGCATGTTAGCCTGCATTCTTGGTAAGTCCGGTGAAGTGTTTTTCCCAAAACTCGGTGAGGAACAAATGCTTACTTTCTCGGTTATATGCGATGATTTTGTAAAAGCCGTCGGGCGCATTAAAAAAGAATTTGCTACAGATGAAGAGGCAAAGAAATATGCCACAGAAATGCCTTATGATTCAAAAGACTATCCTGTAGTTTATTTTAAGAGTGATACCACCGGAGAAAAGGCTTACGAGGAGTTTTATGTTCCCGGGGAGCAGATTAATCTTAATCGTTTCAAAAGTCTTGGGGTAATTGAAGAGAGTAAACCCAGAACGATGGTTGAGGTAGAGGAATTTTTCGAAAAAATAGAAAATATCTTCCATAAACCCTCCTTTACAAAAGAGGAAGTAGTGGAGGCCATTAAAGATTTCATCCCTAACTTCGAGCATGAAGAAAAGTGGAAGAACCTCGACCAAAAAATGTAGGAATAGGGATAAGAAAAGAAGAAATGGCTTTTCAAATCAATAAAGATAAGATAGCAAAGAATACAGTAGCTCTATATATAAGAATGGGGATAACTATGCTTATCTCGTTCTTTGCAACTAGAGTTACTTTACAGGTGCTTGGAGTTGAAGACTATGGCTTAAACAATCTAGTCGGCGGCATTGTGGCGATGTTCTCATTTATAAACAGTTCAATGGGAACAGCCGTTCAGCGATTCTATAGCATTGAAATAGGGAAAAAAGATGATGGCAAGCTGAAGAGGGTGTTTTCAGCGGGCTTGTATTGCCACATTGTTGTTGCCCTGATTACATTTTTATTGACAGAAATCTTCGCGATTTTCTTTTTAAGTAAACTGCAAATTCCTCCGGAAAGGATGTTGGCAGCGCATATCGTATTTCAGACGTCTATTGTTCAAATGCTTTTGAATATTCTCAGTGTGCCTTATTCTGCGCTATTGAGAGCAAGAGAGCGGTTTTCCAGCACGGCCATAATAGATATAATTCAAGCCGTCTTACGACTTGGAGTTTTATACTTACTATTAATCATTAGCTTCGATAAGCTTATTTCATTAGGATTCTTGAATTTAGGCATCACTATTTTCTCTGTTGGGGCTTATGTTATGCTCGCACGCCAACATAAAGAATCTCATACTAAGCCCGTTAAGGATATGGAGATAATCAGAGAGATGTTGGGTTTCATGTCTCTTTTGATAGTAACAGTAATGATGATGGTTTTCAGAGACAAGGGTATAGTCTTATTGATTAACTTGTTTTTTGGCCTGGCTATCAATGCCGCATATGCGGTGGCGATGCAAGTTAACACTCTTGTCAATACTTTTGTGCAGAATTTCAAAAGTTCAATTGTCCCGCAAATGATGTCAGCATATGGTGCAGGAGATAAAGTTAGTATGTTCAAGTTAATAAATGCGGGCACGAAAATCACTTTCATGCTGATGCTTATGATTTCGTTGCCGATTGCCGCCGAGGCAAATTATATCCTGAACCTCTGGCTGAAAACCCCACCGGCACATACTGCAATGTTGGTTGTATTAGTGATGATAAATGTAAACATTGCCTCATTCACACATTTTTTATATCAAGGGGTACATGCAACAGGCAACATTACATTTCAGCAAGTAGGCACATCAATCATATACGCTTTGAATATATTAGGGGTTTTTATCGTTTTCAAATTAGGGGCAAACTTTCAGGCTGCTTTATACGTTACAATAATTTGTTCTTTCTTAAAAACATGCTTGAACATTTATTGCGCCAAGCGTTTCTTGGGTTATAATATTGCTGCCTTTCTTCGTGATTGTCTGCTGCCGGCATTAATTGTTGCCGTGTTAAGCACTGTTGTAGTGTATATTGTCAGGTCGCTAATGGATGCATCTTTCTGGAGATTGTTGATAGTCCTCACCATTTCCACAATAGCTATCTTTGGGTCATCAATGGGTCTTATGTTTAATAAAAATGAGCGGGAGGAAGTTTTGGCTTTTGCAACCGGCTTTTTTAATAAATTCAAAAACAAGAAATAATTTTAAAATGTCTTATAAAATTCCCTTATTCAATTTAAATTTTGATGAGCGTGAGGCCAAGGCGGCCTACGATACCATCAAGTCAGGGTGGATTTCCACAGGTCCTAAGTGTGCGGAACTTGAGCAGATGTTTGTAGATATGTTCCATGTGAATCATGCCGTAAGTATGAGCAACTGCACAGACGCTCTGCATCTTTGTTGTATTATTTGCGATATAAAACCGGGAGACGAGGTAATTGTGCCGTCTTTAACCTTTGCCGCCAGTGCTAACTGTGTAAGATATGTAGGAGCTACCCCCGTTTTTGCTGACATAGTAGGACCTGGGCATATCAATCTTGATCCGGAAGATATAAAGCGTAAAATTACCTCTAAAACCAAGGCAATTTTGCTTGTTCACCTTGCCGGTTTCCCATCAAAAATGGACGAGATTCTCGCCATTGCAGAGGAGCATAATCTAAAAGTAATAGAGGATGCGTGTCATGGGCCCCTCAGCGAATATAAAGGGAAAAAACTAGGCACTTTTGGAGATTGCAGTGCATTTTCGTTCTTCTCCAATAAGAATATAAGCACCGGTGAGGGTGGAATGTTCATTACTAATAACCCTGACTATGCCGAAAGAGCAAGACTTCTTCGTTCACATGGAATGACGACTATGAGCTATCAGCGTGCAAGCGGCCATGCAACAGCTTATGATGTGGTTACATTAGGCTATAATTACCGTCTTGATGATATTCGTGCAAGCATAGCAATTGAACAACTCAAGAAGTTGCCGGAAGATATAGAGGTGCGTAAAAAAGTCCGTAAACGTTATTTGGATGGACTCTCCAAAATAGAGGACATTGTGGTTCCATTTGCAGAATGGACGGAACTTAGCAGCAACTATATTTTTCCGACAGTGATTTTAAACCGGACAAAAGAACAACGCGATTCTATTCGAGATTATCTGCATGAGCATGGAATCCAGACCAGTATCCACTATCCGGCAATACACAGGTTTTCAATTTACAAAGATTTGAAGACCTCTCTTCCGCAAACTGAATATGTTACTGACCATGAAATAACCTTACCCATGTACGCAGCGTTGACTGAAGAACAGGTAGATTTTATTGTAAAAACTTATTCCGATGCTCTTTCGAAAATAAAGTAAATGAAGTCTATTCTCATATTTGGTCTTAGTTTTCTTCAGAAGTCACTTATTTTGCAGTGTCGGGAGTTAGGGATTAAAACCATAGGTATAGACATAAGTGAAAATCCTCTTTGTGCTGAAGATGTTGATGCTTTTGAACAGGTGTCCGGAGATAATTACGAAAGAACTATTGAAGTTGCCAAGAAATATAATGTCAATGGAGTAATATGTGCCGCTACCGATAAACCGCTTGTTATGATGGCAAGGGTGGCGAAGGCTCTGAATCTTCCGTTTTATAGTGTTGATACCGCTATTTGGAGCACAGATAAGCTGCTTATGAAGGAACGCTTCCAACAAGGCGGAGTTCCTTGTGCAAAGGGAGTAGTTATCAGCAGCTTCGAGGATTTTAAAAGAGAAAAATGGAAATTTCCATTAATTGTTAAACCGAGAGACAGTTCGGGTAGTCGCGGTGTAATCTATTGTAAAGATGAAGCAGCCGTTAGCGATGCCATACAGGAGGCTCTTATGTATTCCAAAAAAGGCAATGTTCTGGTGGAAGAATTCATAGATGGCCCCGAATACAGTATAGAGTCTCTGCATTATAAAGGTAAGACACATGTGCTTCAGTTTACACAGAAACAGACTACAAGTTTCCCTTATAATGTAGAACTAGGACACATTCAGCCGGCGGATTTAACAGATAAACAAAAGGAGGAAATCGGTGAAATAATTAATAAAATAGCTGCCATATTCAAATTTGATAATTGTGCATCACATACCGAACTGAAAATATGTAGTGGAAAAATTGTCGTTATAGAAACCAGCCCTCGTTTAGGTGGAGATTTTATTACGTCCAAGCTCGTTCCTCTCTCCACGGGAATCAATATGGAAAAATTACTTATCAAGATTGCAGTTGGCGAAGAGGTTGGAGAAGATGATTTTGTTCCCGGAATTAAAAGATGCTCAGCTATTCGCTTTTTCAATTTAACAGAAGGGGAGATAATTTTCATTGGAGATTTGGGCAAAATAAAAAAGGTCGCAGGCTTTAAAGAATATAATTTCGATTTAAAGAAGGGAGATTCCATTAATAAGATAACTAGTAGTCTTAATCGTTATGGATGGTGTATATTAGATGCTTCTGACAGACACGAATTGTTGGGAAATCTTTATAAGGTTATGGTAATTGTTAATAAGGCCGTGATTGTAAAATAGTTTTATTAAGCATTATGTCAAAAACAATAGTAATATTTGGTGCAACCGGCAAGGTCGGTTGCTACACAGCACTTCATTTGAAAGAAAAAGATTATCATGTAATTGCTTGTGGCCGACGTGCCAGCGATAACGGCTTCTTTGCCGATTATGATATTCCATACTATTCGGTGGATTTTATGAATCAGGATGATTTCAAAAAACTGCCGCAAAAAGATGTTTATGGGGTAATACATCTTGCTGCTGTTTTGCCTGCAACAATGAAAGGTTACTATCCAAGAGTATATGTAGAAAGCAATATATTTGGAACTATGAATGTGTTGGACTATGCGGTTGCTGCCGGAGTCAAAAGATTTGTTTATCCAAAATCAGTAGCAGATGTTTACTATCTTTATGGCTCTACAAAGCCTATTCCTGCAGACGCTGTTCCCCGGTTTCCGATTAATACCGACCATACAATATATGCTATAACTAAAAATGCATCTGTTGATATTATAAGTCATTATTCCGCCAAGCATGGTTTTCGTTATTACATAATACGTCTGCATAATGTCTTTGGTTTTCATCCTAACCCAACATTCTATAAAAATGGAATAAAGCGTTGGACAGGTATGCGCTCAATAATTGAAAAAGCTAAACGTGGCGAAGATATTGAACTTTGGGGAAATCCTGATTGCGCGAGAGATTTTTGTTACATAAAAGATCTTACGCAAATAATAGAAAAAATGATGTCTTCCAATGGAGAAAGCGGTGTTTACAATGTTGGGGTAGGTAAGACTATTTCAAGAAAAGACCAAATTCAAGCCTTGATAGATATCTGGTCCCCAAAAGAACATCCATCAAAGATTATTGTAAATAGGAAAAAACCGGATTCTCCATTTTTTTTAATGGATATTTCCAAAACAAAAGAACAGCTTGGTTATGAGCCGAAGTATTTCTATAAAGAAGGAATGATAGACATTAAAGATGAAATGGAGCGCAATCGTTTTAAAAAACTTTGGGGGACCGAAAAAGATTACACAGAAGATATGAAGTCCGAATAGGATAAAAACTCACATCAATTAATTTTTTAAAATATGCTTGATTCCATTAAAGCTCGAGTGATTTCTCTGCAAAGTAGCATTATTTTCGCCATGAAGCAGATGGATAATATTCACGTGAAGTCTCTCTTTGTCTTTGACGGAGATAAGTTTGTAGAGCTTCTTACCATTGGTGACATTCAGAGAGCCATCATCAAAGGAGTCCCTCTTAATGAAAAAATTGGAGAGATACTGAACTCTAAAAAGATATATGCATCAGAGGGAGAATCCATGGACAGTATTAGATCCAAAATGGAAAAACTTAGAGCCGAATGCATGCCGGTTTTGGATGTTGACGGAAATCTAATTGATGTTATCTTTTGGAAAGATATCGCAAAAACAGGTAGTGAGCCACCGCGTCCGCCGTTAAACCTTCCTGTAGTTATTATGGCAGGAGGAAAAGGGACAAGGCTTCGTCCGATTACCAATGTGATTCCAAAGCCGCTTATACCCATTGGAGACAAAACGATACTTGAGGAGATATTGGATCAGTTCGAAAGTATTGGCTGTAACAAGTTTTATATGTCTGTCAATTATAAGTCCGATATCCTTAAGTATTTTTTGGAAAATTTGCCGCATTCCTATGACATCAATTATCTCGAAGAGACGACTCCACTAGGCACCATTGGCGGCATTTCCTTACTTAAAGGGCAGATAAGCACTCCTTTTTTTGTAAGCAATTGCGATATTCTAATCGATCAGGACTATCGCGATGTATATAAGTACCACATCGATAATAATAACGATATTACTATTATTACAGCGGTTAAGAGCCTGCGTATTCCATACGGAGTTATCGACACCGGCGAGAGTGGTTTAATGACAGGATTGCAAGAGAAACCCGAGCAAACATATATGATTAATACGGGAGTGTATATTCTAAATCCTGAACTGATTGATGAGATTCCGGTGGAACAAATTTATCATATTACCGATTTAATTGAAAAAATTCGAGCTCGTGGAGGAAGGGTAGGCTGTTTCCCTGTTAGTGAGCATGCGTGGAAGGATATTGGAGAGTGGCCCGAGTATTTGAAAATGATAGAGATATTATAATATGACAAATAGGGAAAAGTATCTTTTCGAAGACTTTACATTTACGAATTATCGCCGTCTAATAAAGCTTGCCAAAAAGCAAGGCTTTCAATTTATTCTTCATAAGGACGATTTTGTTCCTGAACGCAAAGATGTCATTTGGAGGCACGACGTTGAATTTTCTCCGGACAAAGCACTAAAAATGGCTGAAATAGAGAACGAAGAGGGAGTTCAAGCCACTTATTTTTGGCAGCTGCATACTAATTATTATAATACGGTGTCTGTTTATTTTATGGATATTCTTCACAAAATCTCATCGCTTGGACACCATATCGGATTGCATTTTGACAGCCATTTTTGGAACATTCAAAGTGAGGAAGGATTAGAAGATAAAATAAGATTAGATGCTCAATATTTAGAAACAGCAATAGGAGGCGGTATAAAAATAGACACTTTCTCTTTCCACAACACCAATTCCTTTGTGTTAAGTTGTAAAGAAAAAGAATATGGCGGTTTGCTTAATGTTTATTCACCATATTTTAAAGAGCGCTATGATTATTGTGGTGACAGCACCGGAATTTGGCGTTTTGACCGTTTAGAAGATTGTCTTCTTAATCCTAAGATTCTCCATCTGCAGGTTCTTACTCATGATGGAATGTGGAGTGAGAAAGCCATTTCTCCGCACCACCGCATTATGACTTCCATTCAGAGTGAGGCAGATAGACAAAAAAATTATTATGCTACAAAGCTTCCTTTGGGTGGGAATATAAATGTTGGAGAATATAATATTAATCCAGGGATTGACGAACTATAATTCAAGACCAATATGATAAAGAGAAAGATATTTGTCAAAGAGATAATAGATTTCCTTGGAAATCATATTTTGTCAACTGCCGGAGAGTTGGAGAAAGTTTATATTGATAATCTTTCTGATGCGGAACATACTAATGAAACTACATTGGATTGGGTAATAGCGAAGAGGAATGATAAACAGGATATAGTGGAAAAATCTGCAGCAAAGGTGATTCTCGTAGATAAAGAAATTGTATATACAGAGTCAATGGATGCTCAAGGGAAGATATTACTATATGTAGATTCTCCCAAGCTATGTCTTGCAAAGATTGGGAATCATTTTTTTGTTAAACGTCCGTTACCCGGAATTCATTCTACTGCAGTAGTAGACACAAATGCAAAAATAGGGAGAGGGGTTTATATTGGCCCATACTGCGTTATAGGCAAATGCGTCATAGGAGATGGAACCATTATTGACAGCCATGTGAGAATCTATGATAATGTTGTTTTAGGAAAAAACTGTAATATTAAGACAAGTGCAGTAATTGGTGGAGAAGGCTTCGGCTTTGAAAAAGATGAAAACGGCAATCGTTTCCGCTTTCCTCAATTGGGAGATGTTATCATTGGAGATAATGTTGAGATTGGAAGTCATTCATGCATAGATAGGGGAGCGCTTTCATCTACGATAATAGGCGACAATACCAAAATAAACAATTTATGCCACATAGCACATAATAATAAAATTGGCAAAAATGTGGTAATTGCAGCAGAAGTTAATATAAGCGGGGGAAATATAATTGATGATGATTGTTGGATAGCACCGAGTTCTTCCATTATTGGATATCTTCATATTGAAAAAGAGGCTACTGTTGGAATGGGCGCTGTGGTACTTAATAATATACCCGCAGGAGAGGTTTGGGTGGGTAATCCTGCAAAAAAATTGAGATAAATATGAATGAGACAGGTGCTAATAAAATCAAAGTGGTTTGGATTTGTCATTTGATGAATCCGGAGATAGAAAAACATATACCTTATGTAATGTCTGCAAAGAACAAGTCTGCCTCAAAGGCATTAAGTTTTTTTGCAAAAATCTTTACAGGTTCTTTAAGAAAACGCATTTTAAATCTAAAAAATCTTATTACTCCTAAAAGAGTAAGGGATACTGCCAGGTGGAATACAAACGGCATTAAAGAGTTTGAAAAGATAAAAGATGTAGATTTATATGTGGTTGCACCTTTAAGTTATATTCATAAAGAGGGTTTGTTTTACGACGAGAGAGGAATACATTATAGGTTTTTTCACGACCAAAGAGACGACTTCTTAGATATAACCTATCGTGCGTTCAAGAAAAAATTATTTAATAAAGGCAGTAACTATTTAAAAAACAGAAAGGCGATATCTAAAATCATTACTGATATAAAACCAGATATTGTCCATATAATAGGTGCTGAGTGTCCAGAATTTTCCCTTGCGACAGTTGATATTCCTGCAAATATACCTGTAATAGCCCAGTTGCAATCTCTTCAAAGATATTCTATACGAATTAAAAAAGACCAAAGCTTGCAACCATTAGTTGATGCTGAAACCAAAGTATTAAAAAGAGCTAATTATTTCGGTACAGCAATAAAGAAATTCAAAGAAATTGTTATTTCCGAAATCAATCCATCAATTAAACATCTGAATATTTCTCTTGCGTTAACAGAAAAGGTTGATTATTCAGACTCGGAAAAAAAATTCGATTTTGTATATTTCGCCAACAATATTAATAAGGCCGTAGATTTGGCAATAGAGGCCTTTGCTATAGCTCGTGAAACTCA
>Ga0255340_1005309_pt1 | contig 11799 bp, 9 predicted proteins | sample wastewater_treat_7_FD_192417 | JGI IMG/M metagenome (GOLD analysis project Ga0255340, IMG submission 192417) | Wastewater microbial communities from Lulu Island WWTP, Vancouver, Canada - plant10 | ecosystem: Engineered > WWTP > Wastewater > Unclassified | place: Canada: Vancouver, British... | reverse complement strand
ACTTTGATTATATACATAGATCACCGGTAAAAATCGTGCATGCTGGAGGTAAAAATCGTGCATGACGGGGAAAAAATCGTGCATGCATTGCCGGTAAAAATCGTGCATCAACTTTTGTTGCTCTCTTTTCTTCGCTTTTTTAGCTCACTGTTCAAAAACGATGCCTTAAAAAACCGTGGAGGCCGGAGATAGACCTTGTAAATTGCATCTCCATCTTCGCGAATTAGCTTCAACAAATGGTGCCGCACTAAATCATCAATGGCTGAAGAAACCTTATTCCGATGGATGCCGGCATGCCTTGCTAGCTGTACATACTCAGCATTGCAGAAGTCACAACGCCTGCTTGAAAAAAGATCACTCCGACAATCATCGGTGAAAGAGAAATCAGGGTCTTCGTGTTCCTGGTAGAGATCTTGATCAAAATACCCAAAATATCTCATAACCACATACAGAGCCTTTGCCGAAGGTAACAGCCGTGACCAATTTCCGCCTTCGATGATGATGCGATGAAAGGGAAAGGCTTTCCCCCTTTCAGTATCGGCCTTGGGAAGCATCAGATGATGCTGTTTTCCTCGTTTGCCTTGACTCGTAGTTCGGGCTTGGCAGTGCATGTAGGCAGGAAAACCCTTCAGACCGCGCAGACCTTCACGTGCAGTCTTTTGGGTTATTCCGGCCATAGCGGCAATCCTTTCTTCACTTGGAAAGGAAATTCCATTCTGGTTTGCGTGAATAGCAAGGACAGGGAAAACAGCCTTTGACGATGAGGGCAAAACTGCCCAGTTCATATCCGCAATGAGCACCTTCGGAAACCAGAAGTGACCACCAGAATCTTGTGTAGAAGTCCATTGAAACATCATCCATCCCTGTATGCTCTTGACTGCGGGTATACGGGATGATAAAAATTAGATATCCCGTTTTCCCCTCATCACCCCCCCGATGCCCTTCCCCGGCTAGGGGTTTGTCTATGAGCCCAGCAAACCCTTCTTCCTCAGCTTCTCAACCCTTGTCTGCGTCCTCTGTCGCGCCTTGCTAACAAGTTCATCCCACCGCGCAAGGTCTATGAAAAGACGGGCTCCGATTTTAATAAAAAGCTCTGGGTTCTTTCCTACGCAGTGCATTTTTCTCAAGGTTTTTGGCGAAAGATAAATATCATGCTCGCGCAGTAGAGATTCATCTCGCACAGGAATTATCCGGGCCTTATCTTGGTGGATGTTCATATCCTTCCCTCCTTCGCACGTGTTCTTTGAATAGCTTGCAAGTGAGAAGGTATGCTTAAGAATGATAACTTGTCAAGCTGCAAAAATATCCATCTTGTTGATATCATTGCCCTTATTAATATATATTATATATAATATATATTAATGGGCTCATTTTTTAAAAATTTTCTATAGAGCAACACAGGGCACCATCGGGGATGAAATCATTTACTTTCTGCATATCTGTTTATTATTTTTTTGATTGCTTATTTAAAAACAGACGGTACATCTGCGTATCAATTCACAACCCGCAAATCATGTTCCCGCCTTGTCGTAACGCATTTTTCTCAGTACACGTTTTGCTTTATAACCCATCGAGAATATGAGATAAAAAGGAGTAGGCAATTCATATAGCTTGAAAAATCAATATTAGAACCCTTACCTGATAGATTGTATATCCCCCCTCGCTGGGCAATGATTATGCAAGTTGTAAGGCCGGCTTCTTTCAAAAGAAGGGCTATTCAGGGAAAAGGCTTAACATCCAAAAAGAGCGATTCAAAATCATGCGCTTCGCTCAGCTTGTTTTAATAAGGCTGGCAAGCCTTACATGACTCTACGGGAACTTTATACATTCGTGCAATGAGCTCTAACTTACGACAATCAGCCACATCTAAAAATGGACCTATTTCCATAGACCTATATGCATTATCGTTATATGCATCTTCATCAGGAAGCAGCACCACGAGAGAGAATATTTCCTTGGGAACCATCCCGGTTTCCTTTATGTGAGCAATTACCGGCCTGGTTGCGTTATCCGCCACGACGAAAAAATTGCATCGGTTTTTAAAGCCGGGCAGGATTTCGCTCATCGTGCACGAAAGCTCTCTGTTCAATCGAAGATCGGCGTTCATGACGGCGACTGAAGCGGATATCTTTGAAAGAGAGGCATCCATGCAATCCGCGCGCGCCTTAAGATAATCGTTGTCTGCGGATTCTGTGCACCCGAAAAGAAGCAATGAAACCAACACATAGAATAAACAGTGAGCTATTGCTCTACTGACATAAGTCTTCATAACCTCCACCTCCTCAAATTTAATTGCAGCATAATCAAGATAATCCTTTTTGTAGAAATTATCTACACCAGTTACAAGATGTAAACATATCCACTGGCATCCCTAATTTTAATAAAAACCTGCCGTCTCAACTGAGGAAAAGGAAGGCGACCAGCACACCCCATATGAATCATCATTCGGGGCTATGGTATTTAATACCTTCAAGTCATAAAGCTATTTTCTATAGAACTCCCTGCGGAGAGCTAAGGATACCTTTACCTTTTACGTTCGGGACTCCTTCTTAGAGGCCCCGGGGTACCCGAGAGGAGAGATCCAAGAAAGACCGAAAGCCCCCTTTATACCGGGCTTGTTTGTACACTATTTGTACACCCAGGTTTTGCCCAAATAAAAAAGCGATCAAGGAATTAACCCTAATCGCCTGTTATTACTTTGTTTTAATTGGTAGCGGGGGGAGGATTTGAACCTCCGACCTTTGGGTTATGAGCCCAACGAGCTACCGGACTGCTCCACCCCGCGTCATTCAGTTTAGAGTCTTCTATACTGTATAAAAAGGTTTTGTCAAGGAGAGATTTCCATCACTTCGAGTAAAGTCCAAATAAATCTGTGGAGATATACTTGCTCCGCCCTTCCGCAGGCAGGTGCGGCACTCCATTCGATCCCTCTGGACGACATCATGCAAACATTCAGGGTGTCCGGGCAAAAAAAAAGCAGGTCAATCAGACCTGCGAACATATGAGGAGGTTCTACGGGGAATGAATCTTGAAGAACCTATCCTTCTCTATCGACACCCGTCAGGTATACTTAACCCCTCGGGGCACATTTATTAAAATTTTTATCCCTACGGATTTGTGCTATACAATAATTATGGAAAAGCATGCCCATCCTCTCGCATACAGAATCCGTCCGGAATGCATCGACGAGCTCATGGGGCAGGACGATGCAAAGAGATTCCTCGAAAGCTTCATCGCCGGCAACCGCCGATCGGTCATGCTCTGGGGTCCTCCGGGAACCGGCAAAAGCAGCGTCGCGCACATTATCGAGACGCTCTATCCCCAGTCTTACTTTTCCATCAGCGCAGTCACCAGCGGTATCCAGGACATCCGGAAGGTGACGAAACACGCCCAGAACGCACAGGAGCCTCCGATCGTCTTCATCGACGAAGTGCACCGGTTCAACCGCGTTCAGCAGGACGCTCTGCTGCCGTTCGTGGAGAGGGGGGATATAGTTCTGATCGGAGCGACCACGGAAAATCCCTCATTCTCAATCACCTCGCCTCTGCTCTCCCGGCTGCAGGTTGTTGTGTTCAAGACGCTGAAGCCATCGGACATCGAGAAGATCCTCATGCGCGCCATTCAGGGCGATGAAGACATACTTTCCCAGGGGAAAACCATATCCGCAGAGGGCATCAAGGCCCTTTCCCGCGCTGCGGACGGGGACGCCAGGGCCGCCTTGAACCTTCTGGAGCTTGCCGTCACCACCATCGACAAGAAGCACCTTGAGCTCCAGGATCTGGGAGTCCTCCTCGACAGGCCGCTGTATCACGACAAGACAGGAGAAAACCACTACGACCTCATATCTGCCTTCCACAAAAGCGTGCGCGCCAGCGACATCAATGCGAGCGTCTACTGGCTGGGAAGAATGCTTGAAGCGGGCGAGGACAGGCTGTATGTGCTACGCAGGATGATCCGGATCGCTTCCGAAGACATCGGCATGGCCGAGCCCAACGCCCTGCGAATGGTGGTCAGCGCAAAAGAGGCCTTCACCACCCTGGGCTCTCCCGAGGGGGACCTCGCACTCTACCAGACAGCCGTGTATCTCGCCTGTGCGCCCAAGAGCAATGCCGTGTATATCGCCGAAAAGAGGACGCGTGAATTGATCAGGAAGACCGGCACCCCTCAGGTGCCCCTTTTTCTCCGAAATGCACCCACAAAGCTTATGCGCGAACTGGGGTACGGGAAAGGCTACATCTATGCGCATGACGACCCGCAAGGGGCCTTGCTCATGAATTATTTTCCCGAAGGGATCGACGAGGTGAAGCTTTACGTTCCCCGAGACACCGGGTTCGAGAAGCGCATAAAGGAGATCATGAATGCTCGAAGAAAAATTGCGGCAACTCGGTCAGGGACATATCGCAAGACTTCTTGAGTCCGGGTCCGCATACGTCTCGCGCAGGGAGATCGCCCGTGACCTGGAAGAAATTGACGCCCCTCTCGTCCGCGAGCTGATCGCGGGCAGGTTTCTCTATGAAGAACCCGCCGTAACCGCTGTGAAGCCGGCGCCCGTCATCCCTGCATCGTTCTCTTCGTCGCCCGAATCCTCACGCTTTCGACGGCACGGCGAAACACTCCTCTCACAGGGCAGGGTCGCGGCCCTGGTTGTGGCAGGAGGCCAGGGATCCCGTCTGGGGATCGACGCTCCCAAGGGCGTAGTGGGTGTAACTCCGGTTCGACGTAAAAGCCTCTTCCAGCTTCACGCAGAAAAAATACTTGCCCTCTCGAACAAGTATGCGCAACCCATCCCGCTGTTCGTCATGACTTCCCGGGCCAACGACGCCGACACGAAAGATTTCTTTACCGCACACTCCTTTTTCGGCCTGAATCCCGATGATGTGTTCTTCTTCGTTCAGGGCATGCTACCTTCGATCACGCCTGAGGGCTCGTTCGTTCTTTCGCGCGAAGGGGGTCTCTTCATGAACCCGGACGGACACGGCGGCACGCTCTCGGCCCTGAAAAAGAGCGGCTGCCTCGATACGCTCAAGGAGAGGGGAATAGAAGAGATCTTCTACTTCCAGGTGGACAACCCCCTGGTCTCCATCTGTGACCCCCTATTCGTAGGCTTGCACAGCCTGAAAGGCGCCCAAATGTCATCCAAGGTGGTCAGGAAGAAGAGTTTTGAAGAAAAGGTGGGTGTAATCGCCGAAGTGGAGGGCAGGACCAGGGTTCTGGAATACAGCGACATGAACGACGACATGCGCTATGCCGTCGACGGTGAAGGCGAAATGCTCTACTGGGCCGGGTCCATAGCTATCCACATGATCAGACGCGATTTCGTGGAAACCCTGACCGGCTCTGCCGTGAGGCTGCCCTTTCACAAGGCCCTGAAGACCATCCCGACCGTCGATTCACGGGGCCGCCCCACGGAGATACAGGGCATCAAGTTTGAAACCTTTATCTTTGACGCGCTCCCGATGGCTGAGAAATCAGTCACCCTCGAGGTGCTGCGGGAACGCGAGTTCGCCCCGGTGAAAAACCGCACGGGCGAAGACTCGCTCGAAACCTCACGAATCATGCAGAGTAATCTCCACAGGAGCTGGCTGGAAGATCTCGGCGTGAACATCTCGGACCGGAGCATTGTTGAAATCAGCCCGCTCGCCGCTCTCGAGAAGGACGACCTGAGGGCGCGTGGGAAGATTCCGCCGATGGAGGTGGATGGAGAGCTGTATATTCCATGACGGAGGATGCTTGAGCAGAAAGCAGTCCATCAAAAGACACACCATCAACATTCAGGAGACATCCTGGGAGATCGTCATCTGGATGGGGAGCATCATTGTCCTGGGATTCGTGGTCCTGTTCGCCATGTACTCCTACAAGAGCGTGGAGCGGGAGATGGCAGAGCAGTTCAACCGGGAGCAGATGCTGCTCGCTCAGCAGACCGCCATGGGCATAGAGCAGTACATGCACGACATCACCAACATCCTGAGCCTCACCGCCCATATCCAGCCCGTTGCAGACGGAGACCCCGAGGAGATCAGGATCGCCCTGGGCAACGCATATCGCTCGCTCAAGAACAAAGTGTCCTTCGTGTTCTGGGAAAACGCCGAAGGAATAATGGCCTTCCATTACCCGGCCGAGGTTCTGCCCGGGCTCGAAGGCAGAGACTACAGCTTCAGGACATATTTCCGAGTAGCCAAAGAGCTCGGCGTCCCCTTTGTTTCCGACATTATCATGGTGGGCGGAGAGCAGTACCAGGACATTCCTGACCGCTTCGAGACATTCATTATCTCTTTTCCCCTGAAAGGAGAAGACGGGAAGTTCAACGGCGTGGTAGGCTGCGCCATCGACCTGGCGAACATCACAGCACACTATGTCGCCCCCATCCGTCCCTCGGAGACGGGCTATGCCTGGCTGGTAGACGAGACAGGCATGATCCTCTACCATCCCAACTCCCGATGGATCGGGATGAACCTCTACGATATTGTCCTGAACATGGAAAAGCAGGGGCACAGCATCAGGGGGATCCAGGACATCAGGCACGGGATGGAGCTCAAGAACGACGGCATGTACCAATTCCTCTTCCCCCATTATCCCGACGCGAAGCCCATCAAGAAGCTCCTTGCATTCTCATCCGTCCATTTTCTCAACCGCAGATGGATTACGGCCGCCACCTCGCCCTACAGCGAGGTGATCTATCTCATGTCCGACACCTTCCGGAACACTCTGGTGCTGGGCTCCGTGAGCATCGGATTCGTCACCATCGCAACCCTTGTCCTTTTGAGAATCAACCGGGCCCGCGCCACGGCATCCGAGCGCAACAAGTGGGCCGATGCCGTCCTCAATGCGCACAGGAGGCTTGAGACCATCTTCAATGGGGTACCGCACTACCTCGCCATGATCGACGCGGCGTTTATCATCACGGATGTAAACGAGAGGCTCTGCGAGTTGTACGGAAAGAGGCGCGAGGATATCGTCGAAAAGCACTGCTCGCTCGATTTTCCTGAGGGTGAGCGGCTCTGCAACCTGAAGATCGTGGAAAAATGCTTCAAAACCGCGCAGATCGTCACCGAGCGCGATACGAGGATGGAGATCCAGGGCAAACCCTACTTCTTTGACATCAGCGCCATCCCGCTGCTCAATTCCAAAGGCGAGGTGGATTATGTAGTCCAGTATGCGGTAGACATCACGGACAAAAAGGCGCTGACCGAGAAGCTCATCCAGGCAGAGAAGCTCGCCGCCGTAGGACAGATATCCGCCCATGTGGCTCACGAGATCCGCAACCCCCTCACCTCGGTGCTCCTCCACTCGGAGCTGCTCGAAGACGAGGTCAGAGAAAACGGAGGCAACGAAGAGGCGCAGGAACTGATCCGTATAATCCGCCGTGAAATCGACCGGCTCTCCCAGGTGACAGACGAGTACCTCTCCTATGCCAGGCTTCCTCATCCGAAGAAACAGCTGGTCGACCCCAAGGCCGAAGTAGACTCCGTGGTCTCCATGCTGCTTCCGGAGCTCAGGCGCCGCGAGGTGGAGATCACTGTCAAATGCCCGAAAACGCTGCCGAAGATCCTGATCGATCGTGGACAATTCAAGCAGCTTCTGATAAATCTTATCAAGAATGCTGAAGACGCCATGCCGTCTGGAGGGAACTTGGAGGTATCCCTCATGGAAATCAAGGAAAACTTCCTGCTGCTGGTCAAGGATACCGGATATGGCATCCCCCAGGAGCACTTGAGGAGAATATTCGACCCGTATTTTACCACCAAGGAGAACGGGACCGGCCTTGGGCTGGCGCTCGTACAGTACATTGCGAACGCGCACGACGGCTGGGTGGATGTGGAAAGCCAGAAAGGGACAGGCTCCACTTTCATCTTCTCCATCCCCTTCAACAGCGCTGAAAACGCCAAAGAAGAGACGGCCAAAGCATGAGATACGTGATCGCCGCTCTCATTCTGGTTTTTCTGGCCCCGGCAAGCCTCTCCGCAGGAAGTCTGCGATGCACTCTGCCTCCGGAGATCCCCGTGGCGTATCTCCTCTCTGGAGGAACCCAGGCGGTAATAGAGCACTACAAGGCCCAATCCGACGCAGAGATCGCTGAGCTGAGCCGCAGATATCGCATTGATGCGCTCGCCGCAGAGGTGAAAAAGGCCGAGGAACTGCTTATCCGGAAAAACCAGGCGTATGCCGACCGGCTCGCCTCCCTGCGAGAAAAATACCTCTCCTCGCTTGAGATATCACTGGAAGCCGCCGACGCCTCTGTCTCCCCGTCGTCCTCCGCGCTCGGGGACCTCGAGTACTTCTACACTGCCCGGAACAAATCCGACAAGATTGTTACCGACATCACATACCGGCCTCTGATCAGGGGGATCAACCTCCCCACCACCACATCGCTCGTCCTTGAATTCATTCACCCGAGGCTCATGGTTTCCGGGATAGGACCGGGCGAAACCATGACAAATCGCGGCCATGAGCCGGAACGGTTCTCATTCTTTATCAGCGAGCTTTCCAAGGATGAGATCAATGCCCTCAAGAAGGATGCGGCGCATCTGTTCAGCATCGAAATCATCGATATGCATTTCGCAGATAGAAAAGGGTACAAGGGGCAGATCGAGATTCAGGACTTCGTGTCCGCCTTCCCGAATCAGCTCAAACCCCTTCTCCTCGATATCAAGAGTGCTGAAGCCGAGCTGAAAGCGAGAAGAGATTCACTTTCGCGGGCGACGGCCTCGTTCAACTCAGAGAAAGACCGGGTGCTTGAGGACTTCAGGAAGTCGCTCGCCGGGCTCAGGAAAACCTCGGTGCGCAGCTCGGCGCGACCGGACAAGAAGAACCGGTTCTTGTTCGACGACGTCCCTTCCGGCACTTACTATCTCTACGCGGGCAACGGCCGCGGCAGCGCTGTATTCGAGAAGGTCGTCATAGACGATGAGAACCGGCAGGAGGCCTATACCGACATGAAAAGGGATCCCTTTGCGCCATGAGCAAGAAGATACTTGTCGTCGACGATGAGGTCGGAATCCGTGAATCTCTGAAGAAGATCCTGGAAAAGGAAGGGTTTTCCGTAGAGACGGCAGCCAATGGCGACGAGGCCTTCAAAGTTGTCCGGCGGGGAGATATCGATCTTCTGATCACCGATATCCGGATGGCCGGAATGGATGGAGTGGAGCTGCTCAAGGTATGCAAGTCGGTTTCGCCCTTTACCGAGGTGATCATCATTACCGGCTACGCATCGGTGGACACCGCGGTAGACTCCATGAAGCAGGGTGCGTACGACTACATCACCAAGCCGTTCAAGAAGGCGGATATCCTGAAAGCCGTCCACAAGGCGATCGAAAAGCAGATCCTGACCATGGACAACATCCGGATGAAGGAACGGATAGAGGCGTTCGAGTCGGGCCCGCTCATCGAGACGTCGAGCCCCTGCATGCGGAGCGTGGTGGAGCTGGTCCGCCAGGTGGCCCCCAGCCAGGCGACCGTGCTCATCCTGGGGGAGTCCGGCACGGGCAAGGAGGTCATTGCCGACATGATTCATCAGCGCTCCCCGCGGGGTGCAAAGCCCATGATCAAAGTGAACTGCGCCGCTATCCCCGAAACCCTGATCGAATCGGAGCTCTTCGGATATGAGAAGGGCGCTTTCACCGGAGCAACCGCTAGAAAAGAAGGCCGCTTCGAGGCGGCGGACAAGTCCAGCATATTCCTCGACGAGATCGGAGAAGTGCCCCAGGCCGTGCAGGTCAAGCTCCTGAGAATACTGCAGGAGGGAGGGTTCGAGCGCCTCGGCAGCAACAAGACGATACACACGGACACCCGAATCATCGCCGCCACCAACAAGGATCTCCTAGCCATGGTCAAGCAGGGACTGTTCAGGGAGGATCTCTACTGGAGGCTCAACGTCATCACCATCCGGCTGCCGCGCCTCAAGGAGAGAAAAGAAGACATTCCCAACCTGGTGCAGCATTTCATCAACCGCTTTTCCAAAAAGAACGCAAAGGGCATCAATGGGATCGAGTCCAAGGCGATGGAGCTGCTCCTCTCTTATGAATGGCCGGGCAACGTCCGCGAGCTGGAAAACGTGATTGAGCGCTCCGTTGTGCTCGACAGGGACGGGATCGTCGGTTCAGACGATCTCCCCCGGGAGCTCACCCAGTGCGGCACGCAGTTCGCCGACTCCGTCACCATCCCTCTCGGCACGCCGCTCGAAGAGGTGGAGAGGATCCTCATGGAGGAGACGCTCAAGCGGACCCGGGGAGACAAGGGCCTGGCCTCGAAGCTGCTCGGCATTTCGACGCGCACCCTGTACCGGAAGATGGACAGGAAGGAAGAGTAGCCGTTTCCGGTGGCCCGCCTGCACAGCCCCTGCAGGCGGCCCGGGGAAGGGTCATGCGAGCTTTTTGTCCGCCTGAATTTTGAACTTCTTGATCTTGTAGTGTATGACCCGGCGGGAAATGCCCAGGATGTCGGCCGCGTCCTTCTGGACCCACTTCGCCTTCTTCAGCGCGTCCACGACCATGGCCCTTTCCTGCGCCTCCAGCGGGCTCAGGTCCTCTTCGGCTGTCTCCGTCCCCCCAAGATCGTGGAGATAGATATCATCGGGCGTGATCACATCCTTTTTACAGAGCACCACCGCCGATTCGACAACGTTCTTCAGCTCGCGGACATTACCCGGCCACCGATGAGCCATGAGCAGATCGACGGCCTCCTTGCTGAAGCCGGTTATCGTCTTGCCGGTCCTGTTGCTGAACTCGGTCAGGAAGATCTGGGAAAGCCCGGCGATGTCCTCTTTCCGTTCGCGCAAGGGGGGGAGCTCTATGGTGATGACCTTGAGCCGGTAGTAGAGGTCCTCCCGGAATTTTCCCTCCTTGACCTTCTGCCTGAGGTCGATGTTCGTCGCCGCTATGAATCTGATATCGACCTTTTTCTGGTCCACCTGGCCCACGGGCCTGAATTCTCCCGTCTCCAGCACCCGGAGCATGCGTGTCTGCATCTCTGGAGAGATATTGCCGATTTCGTCGAGAAACAGGGTGCCGCCGTCGGCCTCCTCGATAATGCCCCGTTTGTCCCGCAGAGCGCCGGTGAACGCGCCCTTCGTGTATCCGAACAGCTCCGCCTCGATGAGCGTGGGAGGGGTGGCCCCGCAGTCCATGATCACATATTTCCTGTCCCTGCGGTCGCTCTCGTAGTGGAGCATCTTCGCGATAAGCTCCTTGCCGGTACCCGACTCGCCCAGTATCAGTACTGTGGAATCCGACCTGCCGGCCTGCTTCGTCAGCGCCAGGACTCTCTTCATGGCATGGCTCTCGCCATAGATGCGGTGCTCGATATTGTCCTGCACCTCTTGCTCCAGATACCGCACCCTCTGCTTGAGGTCTCTCTTCTCGACAGCGCTCTCGATCTTAGCGATGAGCTCGATGGGCTCGAACGGCTTGACAAGATAGTCGTGGGCACCCTGCTTCATGGCCTCTACAGCCCCCTCGATGGAGCCGTACGCCGTGAATAGAATCACCTCGATATCAGGGTCGATCTGCTTGGCGCACCTGAGCACCTCCATCCCATCCATATCCGGCATCTTCAGGTCCGTGAGCAGCACGTGAAAATTGTCCGCTTTCAGTGCGCCGAGCGCCTGGGCGGCCGATGTGAACCCTCTGGCCGGAAATCCCATGGCCTCCAGCCTGGCAAGGATAACCTCTACGATGTTGGGCTCGTCATCGAGCACGATGATCTTCGCTTTTCTGGTCATTGAATGCCTCGCTTCTTCTCGGTGTTGATGTGGATTTCCTCGATCTTTTGAAGCTTGTACTTCAATTCGTCCAACTCTTTCTT
>Ga0255340_1005308_pt1 | contig 11800 bp, 8 predicted proteins | sample wastewater_treat_7_FD_192417 | JGI IMG/M metagenome (GOLD analysis project Ga0255340, IMG submission 192417) | Wastewater microbial communities from Lulu Island WWTP, Vancouver, Canada - plant10 | ecosystem: Engineered > WWTP > Wastewater > Unclassified | place: Canada: Vancouver, British... | reverse complement strand
GAAATTCATTGGAAAACCATTTATTATTGTAAAAGCAATTGATTTGGAGGAAATTATGTCAAAAAACCTGGTTATAGTGGAATCGCCTGCCAAGGCCAATACAATTAAAAAGTTTTTAGGTAACGGTTTTACCGTCATGGCCAGTTTCGGTCATGTGCGGGATTTACCGGAAAAAGCATTTGGAATTGATGTTGAAAACCATTACCAGCCCAGCTATGAAATTTTAAGCGGAAAGAAAGAAGTTGTAGACAGACTAAAGAAAGCCGTAAAGGAAAGCGACAGAACATATCTTGCAACCGACCCCGACCGCGAAGGTGAAGCTATTTCCTATCATCTGGCTCATTTACTCAAAATAGATCCTCAGTCAAAATGCAGAATTGTTTTCAACGAGATAACAAAACCCGCAGTAACCAATGCTTTGAATGAAACAAGACCTATAGATATGGATATGTTCTATGCACAACAGGCAAGAAGAATACTGGACAGAATAGTAGGTTACAAAACCAGCCCGCTGTTATGGAAGAAGATTAAGAAGGGCTTAAGTGCCGGCAGGGTACAGTCGGTGGCATTGGAACTGATATGCGACAGGGAAGAGGAAATAAGGGCATTCGTTCCGGAAGAATATTGGAATCTCATGCTGAAACTCAGTAAAATTTCCGATGATCAGATTTTCATGGCAAAATTCTACGGAAAGGATAATGAGAAAGTTAAGCTGTCAAATGAAGGCGAAGCTAATGAAGTATATAAATATGTAAGTAATAACATTGTTTCGGTAAAGTCGGTAAAGAAGACCAAGAGAAAGAAATATCCTTTCCCGCCTTTTATAACCTCTACATTACAGCAGGATGCTTCCAATAAATTGGGTTTCACAACATCCAAAACCATGAAAATTGCCCAGGAACTTTACGAAGGAGTGGAGTTGAAGAATGAAGGATCTGTAGGACTTATTACCTACATGAGAACCGATTCCACACGAATATCCGCCGATTTTCAAATGGCTACACGGGATTTTATAAAACAGAATTTCGGCAGTGAATTCCTGCCTTCAAATATACCCAGTTATAAAAACCGCAATAATACTCAGGATGCACATGAAGCCATACGTCCTACGGATTTCAACCTTACACCTACCAGAGTATCGGCAAGTCTCACAAAAGACCAGGCTTCATTGTACACATTGATATACAACAGGTATATTGCCAGTCAGATGGCACCTGCGGAATATGATAATACAGCCGTTGATATTGTTTGCGGACCTTATCTGTTTAAAGCCGTCGGTAATATTGTGACCTTTAAAGGCTATATGACCGTTTACGAAGAGCATAGGATAGAACAGAGCGATTCGGAAAAAGACGAATATGAAAATACATATCTTCCGAAACTTTCTGCAAAAGAGCAGCTTATGAAACACGATTTACAGAAAATACAGAAATTTACCACCCCTCCTTCAAGGTATACCGAAGCATCGCTGGTCAAGATGATGGAGGAAAAGGGGATAGGAAGACCCAGTACTTATGCTCCCACTATTAATATTATTTTGAAAAGAAACTATGTTAAAAGAGAAAAGAGGATACTGGTACCTACCGATCTGGGTATGACCGTAAATACATTCATGGTCAAGAATTTCGAAACTCTGCTGGATTACGGATTTACCGCTCAGATGGAAGAGAAGTTGGATAACATCGAAACGGGAAAGGTTGACTGGATATCTTTAATCGATAAATTCTACAAAGATTATATCGAACAGATTTATATCGCGGATTTACGGACGGATAAGATAGATTTGCCGTCCGATGAAGTATGTGAAAAATGCGGAAAACCCATGCTTATAAAATCCGGAAGATACGGAGATTTTCTGGGATGCTCCGGTTATCCGGCATGTAATTTTACCAAGAAAATAATTGATGATACGGGTTATAAATGTCCTAAATGCAACGGTAAGGTATTGAACAAGAAGACTAAAAGCGGCGTTAAGTTTATTTCCTGCGAAAATTATCCCAAATGCGATTTTTCATCATGGGGAACCATTATAAAAGACAGAAAATGTCCTAAATGCGATAGTTTCCTTCTTAAGGTATTTGAAGACAAGCAGGCTATGACAAAATGTTCCTCGGATAAATGCGACTATAAAACCAAGTTTGTCAGTGTCACAAAGAGAAAAAAGGAAAAATAGATACTATTTGTAGAATTCCTTTAACGAATACTTCCCGGTCAGCATATTTCTCAGATTGAACATAGCGGTATATGTGGCGGTTATATATATCGGTATGTTGTGCTCTAAAGCCTTATTTACAAGGTCCTTATCATTTTTTACCGTATATACCTTATTCATATCGAAACCGGCATTTTTAAGTCTTAAAGCCATATCCCCGGCTCTTGTTCCTCCCAGATAAACATATTTTATTTTCTTGCTTGTTTCATTCAACTTCTCAAAATCAACATCATTAATCCAGGAGACATCGGTACCGTCGGCCGGTTTGTCATTCAGTATAACGGACAGAATATATTCGTTTTCAACTAAAAACAGGTAATTGATAATCTGATTAAAGCCGGCAGTATTTTTTACAAGAATTATGTTAACCGGTATATTATTTATTTCTATGATTTCCATGCGTCCGAAACCGCTCTTAAAAGTGCTGACCGCTGTTAAAATATGTTTGTCTTCCATGCCCACGGTATTCAAAGCGCAAGCCGCCGCCAGTGCGTTATATATATTGTGAGCACCCGCAAGATTAACGCGAAGATTGTATTGTCTATTATTCATGGACATAATAATGTCACTGCCGGTTATATCCATATTCAATATGGAAACGGCACCGACATCGGGCTTATGACGCCTATAACCGCAGTTATCGCATCGGAAACCGCCTAAATGAGCATATGTGACATAATCATAAGTATACGGGTTACCGCACTTAATACAGTGTAAAATACCGTTCTGTTCATTAATATGAGTATCGGGTATTTCTATATCCACACCGAATAATCTTGCTTCTTTTTCGGTTAAAGTCATCAAATGCGTGCATAATGAACAATCGGCATTAATGCATATTGTCGCGGAATCACAATTATTGATACCGTCAGCTATCAGGCGTAATATATTAAATACATCACCGTATCTGTCCAACTGATCGGCAAATATATTGGTTACCAGTATAACTTGCGGATTTATATATTTGGTAACCTGTCTCAAGGCTGCTTCATCACACTCTATTACCGCGTAATCATGACGGTTTTTCCCTGATAATGAAGAAGCCAGACAAAAAGAGGTAACAACTCCGTTAAGCAGATTAGCTCCCGATTTGTTGGAGAAATAATTAATTCCCGCTTTCTCCAGGGCGGTCTCTATGATTCTGCAGGTGGTTGTTTTTCCGTTGGTACCGGTTACCAGAATAACCTTAACATTCTTTGAAACATATTTAAGAATATCCTTACAGAACAGCAGTGCTATTTTGCCGGGAAGGGAAGTTCCTCCTTTTTTAAAAGCTCTGAGAACGGCACAGGTTATTTTACATGATAATACCGATAAAACCACTTTCAATTTCATAAAAAAATTATATCAGTGCAAAAGAGGATTATCAATAAATAAAGAAAGATGAATATGGGAAATTATTGACAAAGGTCAAATTTTGAGATATGTTGAGCCTAGAAATCTACCAAGCAAAAGAGGAATGTTATTTGTATATATATTATTTTGAGTGAATAAGGTGCTGAAAATGGAAAATAAACTAAAGCGAGCAGTTAAATCTTTGCCAATTATATTTGTGCTGGTATTTGCTATTTCAGGATGCGGGAAAGTTTGTATTTTTAGCAGTGAAGAAACGAGCCATCCGCCTAATTTTTACACTCTTCCCATTCAGACAGAAGACTCCACAGAAGCAGTCACTTCACCAAATGTGACAGAGAATATTCCAAACAGTGATTCACCGACAATGACACCGGAAGCGAAGATTCCGGCTGATGATGATCTGGTCAGGGTGCTTGATTACATTCCAACCATATACATTGATCTGAAATACGCAACGACAGACAATTTCACGGGAACTGTTATATATGATTTCAAGGATGCATACTTGCGCTATGGTACAGTCAAGAAGCTCTTTACCGTGCAGGAAGAATTATCAGAACAGGGGTACAGCCTCAAAATATGGGATGCCTACAGACCGGTAAGTGCACAATACAAGCTCTGGCAGGTATACCCGGACCCTACATATGTAGCTAATCCAAACACCGGCTATTCATCTCACAGTAAAGGGAACACGGTAGATGTGACGCTGGTTTTCCTCGATGGTTCGGATGTTAAAATGCCGTCAGCGTTTGATGATTTCTCATCTTATGCCGACAGAGATTATAGTGATGTTTCCAATGACGCATCCGAGAATGCGTCTCTACTTGAGAAGATTATGGAACGTAACGGTTTTTCCGGATACTCCGGTGAATGGTGGCATTATTCAGACACAACAGATTACCCTATAGTTGATAGTTGAATTGCTTGTTTTTCCTCGTGCATTTGTGTTAATAAACTATCTTAATAGCAAAAAGCTATTTCATTGTCTATATCATAACGGCTATATGTTAATATAATCGGCAGATAAATAATCTCATTCAAATAAATGCACTTTCATGTTATATTATACCTACGGAGGTTTCATGGATTTTTCAGACGAACAGCTTATTAATATGAGCGTAAAAGGTGATGCTTCGGCTTTCGGTGTTCTTGTTGAACGCTATCAGAACAAAGCATATGCAATATCCGTTAAAATTGTACAGAATCATGATGATGCTCTGGATTGCGTACAGGACTCGTTTATAAAAGCATTCAGAAGTTTAAGCACATTTAATTTCCAGTCGTCATTCAATACCTGGCTATACAGGATTGTCACCAATACCTCTTTGGACCTTCTGCGTAAAAACAAGAAATATCAGAGCAATATTCCCATAGAAAAACCTTTATCGGGAGATGACGATGATGATTATTTTATCCAGATAGAAGACCAAAAGGCGGATGTGGAAAATATAGCGGTAAGTAATCAGACTGTTATAGCGGTCAGAGAAGCCATCAGTCAACTGTCTGAAGATTTAAAGAAAGTTATATTACTGTTTGAGATAGAACAGTTCTCACTTATAGAAGTTTCAAAGATTCTTAACATACCTGTCGGAACGGTAAAATCCAGATTATTCAGGGCACGGGAAAAACTTGCAATATTATTGAAAGATAAGGAACTTTTTTGAGGTGTGTAACGTTATATATACGAGGAAGTGTTAATTATGAGTAAATGCGGGAATTGCAAAAAATTAATACATGAATATCTGAACAGCGGAAGGTCGCAGCAAATCAAGGAAAAACTGGATCTTCATCTTTCCGTCTGTCATTCCTGCAAAGAGTATTTTGATTACATGCTTACAATTAACAACTCGCTGAGAAAAATGAAAAGTACGGCGGTTATCAATGTTAAAGATGCCGTTATGGAGAGTATAAGAGAAGAGCAGCCTCAACCTGTAAAATACAGAAAGGTATACATAGGATATGCGGCAGCGGTTGCCTGTGTAGCAATTGTTGTAGGTGTTTTTGCCATAACCGGAGGTTTTCGCACCGGATTATATAAAAAGGCTGCGGGCATCCCGTATTCAACTTACAGAGATTCTAATGAACAAGTAATAGAAAAAGAGCCTGCTTTTGCACCCAGAGCCTGTACTATGGCGAATGAGGATACACTCGGAAATGCATCCGCAGATGAAAAAAGCTTTGATGATATGATTATATGTAATTATTCCACCGATAAGAGTTATAACGATCTTATGAAAGAAATAACCGATTTGTCGGAGCAGTTCGTTATTTTCAACATATATAATCAGGCGGATATGAATGAGATATCTTTCATATCCAATACTGCGGATACCGAAAAGATTTCCAAAGAATTGAATCTGAAAAAAGATATCACCGTAAAAGCCGAAACAGATACAACCGACAGCGTCAGCGAATATACAAAAGTTATCATAATATACAAAGATTAAGCATAATCCATGATATAATTGAATCCGATGAAAAAATTACTTTTAATAGACGGAAACAGTATTCTTAACAGAGCGTTCTACGGTATGGCATCAAATATGCTGGTTACCAAAGACGGTTTATTTACCAATGCGATATACGGATTTCTCAATATTCTGGAAAAATATTTAAACGAGGATAATCCCACTCATATTGCGGTTGCTTTCGACCTGAAGGGTAAAACATTCAGACATGAAATATATGAGCAATACAAAGCCGGCAGAAAGGGAATGCCGACCGAGTTGGCCGTACAGTTACCCGTACTGAAAGACATCCTGAATGCCATGAATATCACTTTAATCGAAAAAGAAGGGTATGAAGCAGACGATATACTGGGAACACTGTCAAAACGTGCATCGGATGACACCGATGTAGTTGTACTTACAGGTGACAGGGATATGTTACAGTTGGTAACGGATAAATGCACTGTAAAAATTCCCACCGTTTCTTCGGGACAAAAGACCGTTAATATGTTTGATATTGACACTTTCCGCAAGGAGTACGGTATCGAACCTTCGGAATTTATTGATGTCAAAGCATTGATGGGGGATAAATCGGATAATATTCCCGGGGTTCAGGGTATAGGCAAAGTGGGTGCTTTAAATCTTATCAAAGAGTATAAAGATATAGATAATTTATATCAAAACATCGACAATATCGACAAACCCGCTCTGAAAGAGAAACTTATCAAGGATAAATACAATGCATTTTTAAGTAAGGAACTTGCAAAAATAGACACTTTAGTACCGCTTGATGATTTAAAAACGGATAATCTGAAGATAAAGCCGTTTAACAATCAGCAACTTCTTAAGTTGTTTATTAAACTGGAATTCAATTCATTTATTCAGAAGTTTCAGTTGGAAGAAAAAGATGAGAATATAAATGAGACTGCACAGCAATTTAATGAAGTTTCCGACTTAAAGGATTTTGATAAAACAGGGTCAAAATTGTTTCTGTACTATAAGCTTGATGAAAACATTTTAGAAATAGAGATAATGAACGAAAAGCATCAGATTTTAAAGGCTTTTGATAAAGAAGCATATATCTGCCTTAAAGAAATATTCTTATCGGATTTGACTATTGTTTCTCATTATCTTAAAGACCTTTTCGTTTATTGTTTTTACAATAATATTAAAATACCTGACAAATACTATGATACCGCAACCGCTATGTATCTTCTCGATTCCATGAAAGAGAAGTATGATATCGATGATACCTACAGAAATCATAATATATCCGGCTCGGTCAACGATCCCAAACCTTATAAGATAAAGTATCTTCAAAAGTATTCCGAGAATGAGATAAAGACAACGGATATGCAATCGCTGTTTTACGACATAGAGTTACCGTTAGTGGAGATATTGGCATATATGGAATATGTCGGTATACGGGCGGACAGAGACTACTTATTTGAACTTTCGGAATATTTCGATAATGAAATTAACATAACGGCAAAGAAAATATTCGATTATGCCGGTTGCACTTTTAATATCAATTCTCCCAAACAACTGGGAATTGTATTATTTGAGCAATTGAAGTTGCCGCATGCCAAACCCAATTCATCGGGCGGCTATTCCACATCCGCCGAAGTTTTAGAGAAGCTCAAGCGATATCCTATTGTAGAAGAGATACTGTATTATCGCACCGTTTCAAAACTGTATTCCACTTATGCACAAGGTCTGTTGTCCGCCATTTTGATTGACGGAAGAATACACAGTAAATTCAATCAGACGGTAACCGCAACCGGAAGAATAAGCTCAACCGAACCCAATATGCAGAATATACCCGTAAGAACGGAAATAGGGAGAAAGATACGTAAAGCCTTTATACCTGAAGAGGGGTATACAATGATAAGCGGTGACTATTCACAGATAGAATTACGTATACTTGCGCATATCGCCGATGATGAAAATATGAGAAATGCATTTCTCAACAAAGAAGATATTCATGCTTCCACTGCCGCCAAGGTGTTCGGAGTGAATCTGGCCGATGTTACAAAAGAACAAAGATATGCCGCCAAAGCCGTTAATTTCGGTATCATTTACGGAATATCCGATTTCAGTTTATCCAAGGATATCAACGTACCGGTTAAAAAAGCCGCTAAATATATAGAAGATTATCTCAATCATTATTCGGGAGTAAAAGAGTACATGCAAAAAATAGTCCGTTCGGCTATGGAGGACGGATATGTTTCCACAATATACGGACGAAGACGATATATACCGGAACTCAGTTCACCTAAATTTCAAATAAGGGAGTTCGGCAAGAGAGTAGCCCTGAATGCCCCCATACAGGGTTCTGCTGCGGATATAATAAAGATTGCCATGATAAGAGTATATAAACAATTGAAAGAGCAAAACCTGAAATCCCGCCTTATACTTCAGGTACATGACGAACTGGTTATTGAAACACATAAACAGGAAATTGAGCAGGTAAAAGAAATTTTACAACAATCCATGGAAAAAGGTTTTGATTTATCGGTACCTTTGGATATAGAAATATCCGTTCAGGATTCTCTTTTGAAAGGATAGAAAGATGATTATAGGGGTTACAGGCCGTATCGCTACAGGTAAAACTTCCTTGGCAAAAGCATTTGTCCAAAGAGGTTATGCGGTTTTTGATGCCGATGAAACCTATAAGCATATTCTGGAAACTTCTCTTACTATGCAAAAAGAATTACTTAACGAGTTCAAAACCCTTGACAGATTGGTAATTCTTTCTGAAGTAATTGACGACAAGAAATCACTGGAAAGACTTAATGAGATTACACATAAGTATGTTACAGAGAGAATATATCAGTTTATTAGTGAAAATTCCGGAAAAAACATCGTTCTGGATGTGCCCGTACCCGTGGAAAAAGGGTTTATTGATATAAGCGATATTATTATAGTGACAGTTGCTTCAGAAGATGTTCAGATATCGCGACTTATGCAACGATATAGTATAGATAAAGAGCAAGCATTGAGAAGGATAAAAATGCAGAAATCAGAAGCAGATTATCTCTCAATCGGCGATATAATATTAAATACCGATAAAACCGATCAAGGCGATTTAATGACATTCATAGATATGTTTGAAAATACTTACATAAAGTCCGTTAAGGATTGATTTTTAACATGCCGAATGTTAAAATTCTATTCGAATAAAAAAAGAAAAGGTGGAACTATGGCAAAAATATTACTCAATACCGCAAATATTACCTGTAGTAACAAAAAAGAAACCGATTTAAAAGCATATGTTAACGGCAAGGTTATAAATACCCTGAATTATGACAGTAAGGAAGTCATAATGGAGTATGCCGATACCGATTTTATATTTCTAATCGAACAGAATATGGAAACAAACGATACGGGCAATGATGTATCACTGATGCGCGAGATAAGAAGATACGCTAAGAAATATAAAGAGTATGAGACGGAAACCAAGTTTTCCGATTTTGAAGAATATATCTCCACCACGGTATCTTATCTGGACAATCTTGAAGAAACAGGTGAAATAGATACCATGAACAGACAGGTTAGTGCCGCCCTTATTTCACATGATAAAGGTCTGCTGGCGGTTACCGATACCGATACGGCAATATATATATCCGGAGGGAACATAGTCAGAGTGTTTCCGGAAGACGATGACAGCAGAATAAAAACGGCACCCATTCCCGTACTGAAAACCAATGACCTGATTATATTATTATCGGAAACGGTAGCAAAGGCCCTCTCCGCAGCCGATATTTTAGGGCGTATTGATACATATGATTCGGCCGAATCCATTGCTCAGAATATTTGCTCACTTTACAGTTCATTCAATAATGAAGAGTTTTCCGTTACCGTAATACTGGTAAAACTTATTCAGGATAAGTCTAAAGTATCCGCTGTAAGTGATATAAATACTCAGGAGATACCGACGGAAGAGCTGCAAAAAACCTATACATCAACTCAGCCTCTGATATATGAGGATAAGACCGATAAGCCTGAGAAGAAAGAAAGCTTCTGGGATGATTCATCTAAAGACATTGTATTTACCGACAAAAAGACAAAAATGCAAAAAATTTCTTCCTTTGATTCTGTTAAACTGAGTAAAAGTGAAAGCAGAAAGAGAAGAACTTCCATATATATAAAAAGAGCAATAAGTATTGTTGTTGTTCTGGCGGTAATGGCAGGAATTATTATCGGAATGGTAAATCTGCTTAAATTGATATTTAACAGAAAAAAACCTGTTGAAACCTCACCTGTAGCCGTGACATCACCGATAGTGGTACAGACACCTACTCCCACACCGACTCCGACACCGACACCTTCGGAAGAACCTTCGGAATCACCCGAACCTACAATAGAGCCTCAGTATATTACTCATATAGTAAAGGTTACCACCGACCATACCAGCCTGAATCAGATTGCCAATTACTATAACGATGTATACAGTCTGAATTATCCTAATACTGCAATATTTGTAGAAGTGATTGCGGGTTTGAATAATATTAAAGATATAAATATGATTTATGCAGGGCAAGAGATTAGAATTCCCATTACTCCCGTACCGTAAAACAGGGATTACATGGAATAATTTGTTAATTTTCAGTTAATTTTTAAAAATTTATTAAAATTGATATCTTATATCAATTATATTATGTTATAATCAAAGTCTATTATTTATTCGTCCATTACTTATGTTTGGACGTATATGTGAGGAATAAGATATGGATTATGCTTTAATCTTATCGGTTTCACTTTATCTATGCGGGTGTTTTTACCTGTTCTTCGGAATATATGCAATTTATGCGAATATAAGAAGTAAAGTAAACCGAATGTTTTTCTATCTTACCGCTACATTAGGTATATGGGCTTTTTGCGACTCCATTGTCAATTCGGCCTCTTCAGCGGAAGTCAGTTCTTTCTGGAGAGCTTTTTCGGTTTTCGGTTGGGGTGTTTTTTATGCCATTCTCACACACTTTATTATTGTTATTATAAATAACAAGGCCTTTATAAATAAGCCCAGAACACATTTTTTGATTTATGCTCCGGCTTTTATAAATGTAATACTTTTTGCTCCTTTCGGATTTCTTCACCAATATCAGAACAGGATGGCAAAGAGTGAGTACGGTTGGATTAATGCAGCACCTCCCGGATTTGTCAGAATCTGGCTAGTTTTATACTTTGCCATATATTCACTTACGGGTATTTTTCTGTTGCTTTCCTGGTGGAAAAAAATTAAGCAGGATAAATTTATAAAAAGACATCTTATTTACTTTCTGTTATCCATCATTCTGCCTTCTACCGTAGGAATATTATCCAACATCTTGCCAAACATTCCATTTAGATTTTTCCTACTTAAAACCTTTATCTTTTTCAATATGATACCGACAATTACTTTGTTTACGGCATTAAAAAGATATGGAATTTTTCATCAAAAAGAGAAAACGGTTTATGTTTTTCATGAGGGAGAGATAGAAGGACAAAGCAGTCGTTTACGCTTATTTGAAACCACTTCGATAATATTTTTGTTCGGTTCCTTTGTTTCATTCCTTATCGGACATTTCTTCATGAAAAAACCGTTGAATGAGGAGATTGTTCTCTCCGCTTCGGTTTTTATAATCGCTTTAGTTTCAAAATATATACCCTATATGGCAAAAAAGCACTCCGTACAGAATGCGCTCCTTAGTGTAAAGTATTTTGGGGAAAATAAATTTAAAAGTTAATAAAACAAGAAGAAAAGAGGAGTTAAAGCAGAGATAAGACAATAGCATAGCCTCCA
>Ga0255340_1005303_pt1 | contig 11812 bp, 15 predicted proteins | sample wastewater_treat_7_FD_192417 | JGI IMG/M metagenome (GOLD analysis project Ga0255340, IMG submission 192417) | Wastewater microbial communities from Lulu Island WWTP, Vancouver, Canada - plant10 | ecosystem: Engineered > WWTP > Wastewater > Unclassified | place: Canada: Vancouver, British... | reverse complement strand
GCCTGCTGCCGGGCCCTGCTTCCCGCGGGCAGGATGGTGATAAACGCCGCGACCCTGGAGACGGTTGACATGGCCGTGGCATACTTTCGCAAGCGCGGCTGGCCTGCTGACGTCACCCTTCTCAACATTTCCCGAATGAAGCGGGTGGGAAGCCAAAACCGCTTTGAAGCCCTGAATCCGGTCTTTGTTATTGTCGCAGACAAACCGTTGGGTACGAGGTGTAAAAAATAAATATTGACATATGGAAGGCGTATTGCCATACGCCCCTATATTGATCGTGGCAATACAACGTTACGATGCGGGTAGCCGCAAGCTTTAGCTTGCGAATCGTTTCGCGACCGGCCAGAGCAGGGGGCGTTGTTGACAAATTGTACTTTCTCATTCATTCCGTTCTATCAAGCCCGCTACCGCTTATGTTGATACGCCGAGCTGGTATCGATCAATTTGCGGTCATTATTCTTTGATCGTTCTCTCCGCCCATTCGACAACGGTCACGGCGTGTTGCAGTGCTTCCTCATATTCCTCAACCGTCACCGGTTCGCCAAGTCCGGGATAACGGGCTTCCCAGGCGAAGCTGGTAAGTACTATGGCTTCATCAACCTCTGAAGGAATGGGTAGTCCCATTTGCCTCAAACCGGTGATCAATTCTTCCAAGTCATGTGTATGCCGGAATGACCATCCATTATGCTGGTATACACCCTTCAATGCCTTTTCAGCAGCCTGCTGGGCATGGAAACATAAATCCTCATAAAATGCGCCTTCTGGCAATTGCAATCCGGCAAGAGCCAAATCGCTCTTGGCTCGGGCCAGCTAATCTTGAGCTGATCCTGGTATCGGTCTATCCTGCCGCATGGTAGATATCCTTGCCTTGATTGAGGGCTGGATAGATGACCAGTGAGGGGTTCTTTCCGAACTGACGGACATCACTCTCCGTTACCGCTACCACGTCTTTGGGGATGCCAAGCCCCCTCAAACACTTATAGATTGTCTGGGCGGTTTTGCGCCTGTGAACACCATCACGCACAACGACAAGGATATCGAGGTCGCTGTCCGGTCCCATGGTGCTTCTGGCCGCCGAGCCAAAAAGGATAATCCGTACCGGCTGAACGGCATCTACGATGCGTTTGACGAGTTCATCCAGAATGTGCTGGTCAGGTCTATCATGCGAGGATTTTTCATTTGGATTGGATTTCACTATAATACTCCCCTGCATGACAATAAGGGCGCTCATGTAAATTGCTGCTTGAAAATTCCATCGGCTTTCATCTGGTCTGGCCGAAGCAAAATGATATCCAGTATACGTCATTTTTCCAGATTTTCAATCTTTTTCCAGGTTTCTCTGCGTTGAGCCAGATGAAGAGCACCACAAATAAAGGCTGGATCGTCATTGGGAGATTCATAAAATATTGTAGTCACACGTTGTAGCCGCAAGCTGTAGTCGCAAGCTTTAACTTGCGAATCGTTTCGCGACCGGAGGTCTCTCCTACCCGATTTGGGTAATGAAATGGTGGCGCACATGGGACCGCAGGCTGAAGCCTGTGCCTACAGCCTGCGCCTACCGTGGTTATAAAAATCCGTAGGGGCGTGTTGATATGCGCCCTTTTGCAAGGAGGATGCGTTTAGGTGATTATCATTTGAACAAATGAAAACGGCTTTGTCATTTACGACAACAAAAAATCCCCCGCCGGTCGCCGGCTGGGGGATTTTTGTCGGCAATGGTCCGATCGATTATTTCCCGTCCTTCAATGTCGTTGAGAGCAATTCTGACGGGAAGGCGAAGAGCCGCGGCAGCAGCTCCTGAGCCAAGTCCGGCCGCGATGCCATGAGCTGCGGGATGACTCCCTGCAGCCGCCCGCCGAGCAATTTCACCGCGGTATACGGGTTAAAGGTGGGCGGGAAGGTTTCCTTGAGCATGCCGAAGATCTGGTCGATCATCTCCCTGCCCGGGAACATGTAGGCAATGCCGAAGACCTGCAGGTAGGCCTGGTAGTCATACTGCTTGATGTAGGTGTTGAGCCACCAGTCGCAGTATTCGCCGATGGCCTGCGGTGCGATGCCCAGCTGAAATTCCTTCAGCGCCGCGGCAACCGCCAGCCCGGCCTTCCAGCCGGTGATCATGGCGCCGAGACATTCCAGTTCCTGGCAGGACCCCGCGTCGCCGGTTATGAGCACGTTGTTTTTGAAGGGGTTGATGACCGGGGTGGCGATGCGTTCCATGGCGGCGAATTCGCGCACCCGCTTTACGTTTTTGAAACAATCCGCGAACTGTGAATCCTTCATCATCCGGTCGGCCGCGGCCCCGATATCCATATCTCCCTCAAAACTCAGGAACAGCGCGTTCCACGCCGTTCCCTCGGGCCGGGGCAGACAGAATATGTACACCGGCTTGTTATCCACAAAGCCCACGCCGGTCAATATCTTTTCTTTTCCATCCGGGCTCTTGAACCCGTCTAGGTAGAATGACTTAACGTAGAGATTGCAGATGTGCCGCCGGTCGTGATTGTATCCCAGCTTCTGGGCGACCTGCGAGTTGGTGCCGTCGGCCGCGATCACGAACGTGCTGCGGAATTGCTTTCCTCCCGCGACGGTGATCACCTCGGGACCGGCCCAGGTGATGTCGGTAAACTCGGTATGGGGAAAGACATCTACTTTCTGTTCTTGCGCCTCAGCCAGCAGATTCTGAACCATGGTTTCCTTGTCATAGACAAAGGCAATGGGTGCCTTGACCATTCCCGGGACGGGCGGCGCATAATTTTCCGGATAGCCGAAATGAATGGTGTTTTTCCCCGGCGACACCAGGTGCCAATCGTAAAGCTCTTTGATTGCCCCGCTGTAGGAAAAACTGAGGCCGATGTTGGGAAAGCAGAAGCGCTGGTCACGCCGGTTGTAGTGAAACAGATTCCCGAAAAAGTATTCGTTGGGGGGGAGCAGGGACTGTCCACAGGTTCTACCGATAGTCTCCATCTTTTCACGCCGCTCAACGACTGCGACATCAAATCCGTTTTCGGAAACCGCCCGAGCGGCCAGCAGCCCAGCAGGTCCCGCGCCTACAACTACGACATCATATCTTTCTTTCATGGGGGCACTCCTTACGGTACATTGTTTCGAGAAAGGTGCGGATGATGAAAATATATGAGCGAGGAAGCACGACAACCATTGATTGGCTGCGAGCCTTCTGCAGCTGCAGAGTATAGGAAATTGGCGGGTGCTTGTCAAACAAAAGTGTGCTTAAAAGGTGAGAATGAGCGCCAGAATGGAAAGAATGATGAGCATGGCGGTCAGTTTTTCTTCCGCGCTCCGGGCACGAAAAAAGGCGTATTCCGGACCGGCGGAAACGGCTGAAGGCCGGGACGGCTGGTGCAGCGGCAGTTTGAGGCTGTCACTATCCGACAAAATCTTTGAATGGATGCCCAACATGCAAAGCTCCTTTGCCGAGAACGTATTGTGAATGTTGTGCAATTATCGGGCCACGACAAGAGCGGCGACCCGCGCGGAAATAACGTTAATAAATTTCAGGAGATATACGGTGGGAGCCGGTAAGTGTTCGGGAGGCACAAATCGACAAGTGACATTTAGCGCACCCGGGGTGACAAAAATTGCCAATCGAATAGTGGCGCGTTAAGTGGGGGTGCGGCAGCAAGCTAATCCGGACATGTGACCGGATTAACCTACTTCTCGCTTTACTTGACGGCATGATTACAGTATTCTGAATCCACTGCTAAGACAATATTTCCGACCTGAAAGGAGGCGGATATGCCGCGGGGGGACCAGCTGACCAGACAGTGGGGGGTTTTAAGCCTGGTTGATGTCCATCATTACGGAATTACCATTGAGGCGCTGGCGCAGGAAGCCGGCTGCCACGCGCGCACGGTGCGCCGGGACCTGGCGGCGCTTGAGCGGGCGGGGTTTCCCCTCTATACCGAAGAGATTGACGGCGAGGTGCGATGGAAGCTGCTGACCACGTTTAAGAACGCGCCTCACGCGCCGTTCACCATTACCGAGCTGCTTTCCCTCTACTTGAGCCGCGATCTTTTGAAGGTGCTCAAGGGCACCCCCTTTTATGAATCCATTGAATCACTGCTGGAGAAAATCCGGAAAACCATCTCCCCGAAGACCCTGGAGCACCTGGGCAAGCTCGAGCACTCGCTGTACGCGGCGCAGCGGAAGCAGAAGGACTACGGCAGGTACAAGCACCTGCTGGAACAGCTGATGGAGGCGACGGCCGACGGCAGGACGGTGGAGATCACCTATCACACCATGCACTCGGACAAGATTACCGTCAGGAAGATCGATCCCTACAAAATCTGGTACTACGAGAATACCTTTTTTCTCATCGGCTGGTGCCACCGCCACAACGAGGTGCGGATGTTTGTGGTGGAGCGCATCAAGGCGCTGAAGGCGCTCAAGGAGGGTTTCAACGTGCCACCGGATTTTTCCATCGAGAACTACGTGCGGGAGAGTTTCGGCGTCATGCACGGTGACCGGGTGACCGTGGTTATCCGGTTTGATAAGGAGGTGGCGGGTTACATCAAGGAAAAGGTGTGGCATCCCAGCCAGAATATCAGGGACCACCGGGACGGCAGTATCACCGTCACACTTACCGTTTCCGGCACCGCCGAGGTAAAGCACTGGGCGATGAGCTACGGCCGCCGGGCGCAGATTGTAAAACCCGACTCGTTGCGCGATGAGGTAAAAAAAGAGCTTTCCCTGGCGCTGAAGCGCTATTGATCGCTCACCTCATCGGTTATCTGCCGTCTCGTTCAACCGCGGCAATCAGGCGATCGAAAAAATCAGGTATGGCCGAGGTGACCCGTGACCAGTTGGGTATCTGCGGCGCGCCGAAAGGATCCTGCTCGAATTCCTCACACGCGGTATTAATACCCTTGGCGAACGTCTCCACCGCCACCGCCTCCTGGTGGCGGTCGAAGTGCAGCCCGTCGATTTCGCTGTCATGGCTGTACTTGGCGATAAAGTCCTGGGCGGTCCGCAGATAGGTGGCCTTCAAGGTTTTGATCCATCCCGAGGGGAAATAGACGCCCATGCTGGCCATGGTCCTGAAAATGGTTTTGCCGATATCAATGGCCATTTTGTTGAGCCCGGTGGTCTGATCATTTTCGGAAAGCGGCTGATGCTTGTGCTCGTAAAAGTCGGTGATCTCCACCTGGCAGATCCTTCGCAGCGAACAGTTCCGGTACACTTCAGCCAGCACCCCCACCTCCAGACCCCAGTCTCCCGGAATCCGGTTGATGCGGGCAAGGTCGGCGCGCATGGAGAACTCTCCTGCCAGAATGTAGCGGAACGAGTCGAGGTATTCCAAAAAGGGATGGAAGCCGAACATCTTTTTCAAGGCACGGATCAGGGGTGTTACGAAGAGGCGGGTTACCCGTCCGTGCAGCCGGTCAGTCACTCGCGCGTAGTAGCCCTTGCAGAACTCATAATCGAGATTGGGGTTGGCCACCGGATAGCACAGGCGTGCCAATAACTCCCGGTCATAGTTGACAATGTCACAATCGTGCAGGACGATCACGTCGCTTTTTCCCCGGGCAAGGATATAACCGTACGCCATCCACGCCGACCGTCCTTTGCCGTCTCCCCCGGCTGAAACCCCCTGTTTTTCCAGGCAGCGATACAGGTCCTGGATGTTGTCTCCGTCATTCCAGATGATGGAGACCTGTATGGGAAGGGTGGAAAACATTTCTTGAGCCTCGGCAAAACCTTGCCTGTCGGTTCGTCCCAGGGTCAGTACCACCTCGTTTAAGTATTTTACCCGGGCGATGTTGTCCAGAATGTCCCTGATGGGCGCCGCCTTTAAATCCTGGTAGAGCGCCGGGAGCACCAGGGCAATGGGGCGGTTCCTGGTAAATCCCTCCAATTCATGTTCCAGGCGTTCGGTATTGCCGGGTTTCAGGCGATGAAGATTGGTTATTTCACCGTTTTGAAAAAAATCCGCCATGCCGCACCTCCTTTTGGTAGCATCATGCTAACCGGCTATTGAAAAAGTAACCTCTTCAGGCGGTTCAAAAGCCCCTCTCCCTTTGAGCCACAAATCAGATCGGCGTTTTTCAACCGCCTGCTATATAATTCAGGCCTGTTGCTCATGGCCGGTGAACTCCTTGTTCTCGTCTTTCTTTTTGTCCCAGAGGCTGATCAAATAATCCTTGTTCTCTTCAAACTCAATCGCCTGTTCCTCCACCAGTTTTTCCGCTTCCAAGGAGGACATGTCCTTTGTTTGTTTGATAAAGGAAGCGATCCGGCCATAATAAAGAGGGGTTATTATTTCCACCAGCTTCTGCCGGTTGTGGGGCCATGAGTGATAGGTGGCCGCCATTTCATACAGCACGCAAACCCACATGTACACGGAGAAGGAAAATTTTCTGTAGGAAAGCTTCCGGACCGATTCCAGCTCCCTGGCGCAATCATCGGAGAGGATTTCCCGGTACAAAGGTCCGAACTGCTTTATCCCCAAACGACATCTGTCAATCAGCTGTTCTAAATTCACCTTGATCGGCTCGGGTTCAATCAGCTGCTCAGGCCCGAAGGTGTCCACCGCCGCGCTTCCCTTCACCTGTTTCCAGTAGGATTCATTTTGTTCCATAAGCACAAACAGGGTGCCGAGCACCTGGCGGAACATCGGCCCCAGGCTTTCGGAAGGATCCTTGGCGTCATGGATTTTGACACCCAGCCGGGCCTGGCAGATCTTGTAGCCCTTGGTGATCGCCAGGGTGGTCATCCAGATGTCGATGCCGAAGCGCGCGACATCAGTCTGCCAGACATCCTGTTCGATGTACATTTCGGCCATGTGCTGTGAAAAAGCAAAGTCGCCGCCGATGGGCTGCCGGATTCGCTTGCCGTACAGGGCCCGGGTAAGGCTGTACACAATGTTGTTGGTGATCGTTCCGTCATATTTGTAGCGGGTGTACACCGGCGCCACAAACTCGTAACCTCCTTCGAGGACCGGGTTGATCAGGTGCTTGATCCAGTCGGAGGTGATGCTTCGCAAATCCGAGTCAATCACCGCGCAGGCCCGCACCTGGAGCCGTTTGGCCGCTTCGAAAATGGAGCGGAGGGCGGATCCCTTTCCCGCCGGCCCGCGGTAGATGGAGACAATTTTTTCCTGCCAGGGTTTGATCTCGAGGTCTTTTGCCGCCTCGCGCGTGTCGTCGGTTGATCCGCCGTCGGCAATCAGCGTGACGCATTGGCGGTCACGGAAATGACGATGGAGTCCATGGGTTACCATCTGGATCACGTGGGCTATGGTTTTTTCATTGTTGTAGCAGGGGATGCCCACCAGAATATCAGCCCTTTCGATCTCCTCAATCCGTTTCCTGGTGTAAGGCCTCAAGGCGGTGAAATAATCCATCATGGTTCTCCCGATGCCGGAATCAATCACTGAACAAGGACTGGAGTCTGCCTAATTGACAACGATCTGCGACTAGCATATACTATTTTCCTTCAACATTCAACCTTCCGCGGCAGGTATACACGATTATGTGCCTTCAAGGCCGGCAGGTAACAGCGAAACGAATATTCTGGGCCGCCCTGGAAGCGGCGGATCCCCGCCGGGCGGTGCTGCGCCATCAGCACACGCTCTCAGACCTCCTGCGAAAGGAAGACTATCGGACATTGTGCGTAGCCGGCTTCGGCAAGGCTGCCTGCGCCATGGCCGCGGCGGTGGAAGAACTGTTGTGTGATCGCATCGGCCGGGGAGTCGTTATCACCCCCCGCGGCTACTGCCGGGATACACATCAATTGCAAAAGATGCAACTGTATGAAGGGGGTCATCCGGTGCCGGATGAAAACGGATTAGCGGGTACTGCTGAAATTGTTCAATTGCTTAAAGACGGCGATGAACATACCCTGGTTATCTGCCTTATATCCGGCGGGGGGTCGGCGCTGCTGGTCGCGCCACATGAAGGTATTTCGCTCAGCGAGAAAAAGCAGGTTACCCGGTTGCTTCTGCATGCCGGGGCCGCTATAAATGAGCTTAACACGGTGAGGAAACATCTTTCAAGGGTTAAAGGAGGGAGACTGGCAGAAATTGCCCGGCCCGCGCGCATGGTTTCGCTCATCATTTCCGATGTGGTGGGCGACCATCTCGATATCATTGCCTCCGGACCGACTGCTCCTGATGAATCCGCCTTCACCGATGCGCTTCAGGTGATGGAAAAATACCGGCTTGCTGCAACCGTGCCGGCCTCAGTGATGCACTTCCTCGCCAGGGGCGCACAAGGCCTGATTCCGGAGACCCCCAAGAAAGGTGATGCAATGTTTAACCGGGTGGATAATATTATTATTGCGAGCAACAAAACAGCACTGGAGGCGGCTCGCGCCGAAGCGGCACATCTGGGGTATCCGGCTGAAATCATCACCGCCGAGCTGACGGGAGAAGCGCGTGAGGCGGGCAGGCGGCTCGCTCAACGGGCACGCGGCATGAAGCGCCCGGTCTGTCTGATCAGCGGCGGGGAAACGACCGTCACGGTTGCCGGCGGCGGAACCGGGGGGAGGAACCTGGAGCTGGCCCTTGCCTTCGCACAGGAGATCCGGGATGCGCCGGGGATTACCCTGCTTTCGGCAGGGACTGACGGCAAGGACGGTTCCGCCGATGCGGCGGGAGCGCTGGTGGATGGTGAAACCATGGCACGGGCCCGGGCCACAGGACTTGACCCGGAAGCGTATCTGGCCGAGAACGACTCCTATAATTTTTTCCGGCAGGTGGGCGGACTGCTGGTCACCGGCCCGACCGGCACCAATGTAATGGATATTCAGGTGATCATCGTGGATCGCGCAGAGGAAGCCGGCACATGAAGCAGTTAATTGTTTTTACCGATCTTGACGGGACCCTGCTTGACCTGAATACCTATTCTTTTGCCAAGGCCCTGCCGGGCCTGGAGCGCTTACGACAAAAAGAGGTGCCGCTGGTTTTTTGTTCAAGCAAAACCAGGAAGGAAATCGAGTGGTACCGACGGAAGATGGCGAATCACCATCCCTTCATTGCCGAAACCGGCGGAGGGATTTATATTCCCAGCGCATATTTCCCGTTTGACGCAAACACGCCGGGCCACGCCTCTGAAAATGCGGATGAGTACCTTCTTATCCGGCTTGGAGCGTCATATGCTGACCTGCGAAGCGCCCTCCACGATTTGAAGCGACAAGGGTTCAAGGTCACCGGCTTCGGGGATATGTCGGTGGAGCAGTTGATGAATCTCACCGGCCTGGATAGAGCGGAAGCCGTGATGTCGCAGGCGCGCGAATTTGATGAGCCTTTTATATTCGAAGGAAGTGACGGGGAACGACAACGACTTTGTGCCGCCATCGCAGAAAAAGGACTGCGCTGCGCCCGGGGGAGATTTTTTCATATTACAGGAAACAGTGATAAGGGAAGGGCGGTGGCATGGTTGATACAATTATATCGCCGGCAGTATGGTGACGTGGTGACCGCTGCGGTCGGGGACATGCGCACGGACCTGCCCATGCTGGAGCAGGTAGATTATCCTTTTGCCGTGCAGAAACCCGATGGGGATTATGAGCCGGGGATTGCCGGCGGAAATATCATCAAGGCCGGCGGCATCGGGCCGGAAGGATGGACAAAGGCCGTCAACAAAGTTCTTGAAATGGGGGTGGGTTAATGCAGAAGATCATCATGCCGGATTCATGGCGCATGACGCGCGTGGGCAGCGGAGAGTGCATCCTGCGGGCGGCCTTCGCAACCCATCGAAGAGGCGCTGAGATCTTTACTCCGGCCGTCCTTGAATATTTTTCTTGACAGAAGATAAAATAAATTTTATACTTTATCACAATCAAGGCTGCATAGGCCACGAAGACAATTGAATACGATGGCGATGGGTCTGGGAGCGTTTGTTTCCAGAGGTTAAATCTGCTGATGGTCGGGCCGCTATCTGAAAATCCAGATGGCGGTCTTTTCTTTTGTCCGGATGGTCGCGCAAGGGAATGAAAGGAAACTTATGAGCTAATCGTCCATTTTTCCGCCATGCAGTTCATTGATAGAGAGTAACAACGGGTCTGGGAGCGCTTGTTTCCAGAGGTTAAAGGTATTGATAGTCGGGCCGCTATCTGAAAATCCAGATGGCGGTCTTTTCTTTTGTCCGGAGTAAGGTTCCACGTGCTTTGTCAGCGGCTCACAACAACCATTCATTACATTGCAGGAGGACCAGAGATGAAATCGTTAAAAGAAATAATATTGGGTCTTGCAGTAGGAGGCGGAATTGTGCTGGTTTTATCGGGTATCGGGGCGGTCAGGTCAGGGAGTAATTGGTGGCCGGCATATTTCATCGCCGGCGCCATCATTGCCGTAGGATCCCTTATGCTGTCAGCAAAGTTCATCAAGCAATAAACGGGGCGAAAGGCAACACCCATTCATTGAAAGGAGTGGTGAAGATGCCGACGTTAAAAGACTTGATTGTAGGCAGTTGCATCAGCAGCGGTATTATTGCGATTTTGCTGGGCGTGGGAGCTGCTTGGGCAGGAGATGGGAAGTGGCCAGCTTATTTTGTTGGGGGTGCGATCATTGCCGGCGCATTCATTAAAGTTGCGGTAAACGACTATAAGCGGAGGATTCAAACATGATGGAGTACATTGCTTCACACAAGGAGATCCTTTTTGTGCTGTGCGTGATGGCTGTTCTGGCGGTGTTGATGCTGTTTTTATCGAGCGCTAACAAGAAATCGCCGGCGCAAAGCAAAATCGGTTCCGGGAAGACGTCCGATGGCCCCGGAAAATAGCCGGCATATATGAGCCTCGAGGGAATTAATGCTTTACCTGCCGCAGATTCCATGATATAAGAGGAACCGCTGATTATTCATTTTCTTGTCATTCCCCGACGCGATCGGGGAATCCATATGGTTAATTTTTATGGATTCCCGCTGGAGTTTACCCCGCACTTGATGCGGGGCGGGAATGACAGAGAATTTGTATGGTGAATTTTTAGAGGTGCCCTATATGGTTATCCCAAAGGAGGTGTTGTAATCATGGCGCGATTAAGCGATGATTTTCTCTCTCACTTTTATTTCGGGCTCAGGGAAGACTACCTGGAGCGGGTAAAGGGTGAAAAGAAGCCGCTCGCCGAGGTGTTCCTGGGGCTTACCCGGAACAACCCGGTGATGATTACCTGCGATCAAAACATGGTGCCCAACGGCGCGGTGAAAAGTGTCGGCTATGTCTTGCGGGAACAGTACCTGCAGGAAGCGATCGGGGCCTACGATCAGTTTCTCACCTGGCGGTGGGAAAAAACCAAAGAGCGGACGGGTGCCGGCTATGAGGGTCAGGGGTGGGTGTACTCGCCGAACCCGGAATTTATCGTTGACGGACTCAAGCACTCGCTTAAGCATCTTTATCTTGACCGGGACGAGGCGATGCGGAAGGTGAACTTCGAGGTGCTTGGTACCCTCGAGGGATTCGGGAAAAAGACCTGGGATAATGTCCGGCAGAACAAGAAGGTTGCCATTGTTTATTATTATCCTCCCGGAACGCACTTTCAGGTAAACTGCACGGTGGAGGTGCAGAAGTCGGGCCTGGTGCGGGAGTTTATCAACCGGGTCGCCTGTGCCGCCCACGGTGAAAATCCCGCGAAGTGGCCCCGGAGGACCGCCTATATTTTTCACGTGGAGGAGATTCTGGACAAGAGTGTGTATCCGGCGTAGCAGGCTGTTGAAAAACACCCATCTTGTGGCTCAAGGGAGAGGGACTTTTGACGCCACAACTACTACTGAACCGGTAGAACGGCGGTGACTCTTTCAACCGGTTCGGACATACCCCTTGGCCACCGCCGGTATCGCCGTTGCATGATGCTGTCCGT
>Ga0255340_1005291_pt1 | contig 11831 bp, 8 predicted proteins | sample wastewater_treat_7_FD_192417 | JGI IMG/M metagenome (GOLD analysis project Ga0255340, IMG submission 192417) | Wastewater microbial communities from Lulu Island WWTP, Vancouver, Canada - plant10 | ecosystem: Engineered > WWTP > Wastewater > Unclassified | place: Canada: Vancouver, British... | reverse complement strand
GCTGCGCCTATTGCCCGACTGAAGCCATTGACCTGGCATACTATTCAAAAGATCAGATCATGGGTGAGATCGAGACAGCCCTTTCCTCTAAGAAGCCAGATGAAACCAGGGTGTTAATTTTTGCTGATAACACTTGTGCATATCGATTAGCAGATAACGTAGGAACAACTAGACTCTCCTACCCCGCAGAGACCAGGGTGATTCGTTTGCCTTCATGCAGCCGTATTACTCCTAATATGATTCTCTATGCATTTGCCAAAGGAGCAGATGGTCTGTTTTTTGGGGAGTGCGATCACAAAGCTTCTCCATTTACAGGCGCGACAGAAGCGATTCAAAGAAACATCAGAATCGCTCAATCTGTCATGAAAACGATAGGGGTAGACGGTAATAGAATATTTTTTACCGAGTTACTTGCTTCTCTATTGACCGATTATTACAAAGCAATCACGAATCTGATCAAAATTGCCAAAAAAGAAGCCAGGCCATTGAACGATAATCTCAGGCAGCAGCTTCTTACTGCTTCACTACAAGTGTTAACAGAAGAGAAGGGAGGTGCGCTATGATAAAAAAAGCAATCATCAGCGAAGCCAGTGAAACTTTCTGCAAAAAAGTGATCGAACTTTCTGGCGAAATAGTAAGCAGATGCGACCAATGCGGTACTTGCACTGGAAGTTGTCCCATGGTCATTGAAATGGATATTTCTCCCTCTCAAATGATGCGATTGGTCTTATTAGGAGACGAAAGCGTTCTGGAAATGAAAACCATCTGGATTTGCGCCTCTTGTTTTAGCTGTACGGCAAGGTGTCCCAGGGGATTAGATGCATCAAAGGTAGCGGAAGCGTTAAGGCAGATGAAATTAAGAAAAGCCATTCATTATTTACATCTGGAAGAGATAGACCGGGAAGAGCTAAAAAAATTCCCTCAAATGGTCTTGGTTGCTGCATATAGAAAGTTGACAGGGTAGGAGGCGATGATGAAAAGAATACCTTATTATCCCGGTTGTTCCTTGCAAACGAAAGCGAAGCATTTTGAAACTACAGCCATGGCGGTTGCCGAAGCATTGGATTATGAAATGATAACGCTTCCTCGATGGAATTGTTGCGGCGCGGTGCATTCATTGACCTCTGATGATTTGATGCACCATATCGCTCCCGTTACCACTTTGTTACGATCCAAGGAATTCAGTGAGGCAAATCAGCTTGATGACTCCAGACTAGTAGTGCTTTGTGCCATGTGTCTAAATGTGTTAAAACGTACTAATAAACGTGTGATCGAGCTAATAGATGATCGTACTAAAATGAATGATTTTCTCTACTTGGAATCATCCAAATATGACGGAAGCACACAAGTCATCCATTTCTTGGAGTTGTTGAAAGAAATCGGTTGGGATGTTCTTTCCCGAAAAGTGACACATCCACTATCCAATCTTTCTGTCTCTCCTTATTATGGTTGCTTACTGCTTCGTCCGAAAGAAGTCGGCATAGACGATCCGGAAGCTCCCGTTATTCAAGAGAATCTACTTCATTCCCTCCAAGCAAAAGTGGTGGAAAATCCTCTTAAAAATAGATGTTGCGGTAGTTACCACACCCTAGCAGACAAACAGGTAGTCGTAGACCTAAGCTACGACATTCTTACCAATGCCCAGAAAGCCGGAGCAGAGATTATCACCACAAGTTGCCCGTTGTGTGCTTTCAATTTAGATCAGCGTCAGGAGGATATAATCAAAAAGTATTCTGGCTTTAAAAAGATTCCGGTTGTTTATTTTACCGAGTTAATGATGATCGCTTTCGGATTGCCCCTTAAAAATGCAGGTTTAGATCAGCATTATGTCGATCCCAGACCTTTATTCATCGAAAAGGAGATGTACCATGAGGAATGAGCTTGAGGTAAAATTAATTCCTATTTATATCTTGAGCAGAAAACATTTGGTCCCTGAAGGATCCACGATTATTACAGCCATGGAATATGCCGGCTTCAAGCTTAAGAAAGGAATCGGCTGCCGTGAAGGTTTCTGCGGTGCCTGTGCCAGTCTGTATAGATTGGAAACTGATTTTAAGCTACACGGTGGATTAGGTTGTCAAACAGTTGTTCAACCTAACATGCAGATTGTTCAAATTCCCTATACCCCTTCTCCAAAAGCAATATATGATCTGGAGACGATAAATCCCGAAGAAGAAGTTTTTACTGCCACTTATCCTGAATTGTATCGCTGCCTTTCCTGCAATACTTGTGCCAAGATATGTCCACAAGAGATTCTTGTGATGGACTATGTGCAGGCTGGTATCAAAGGCGATCTTGCATTAATGGCTGACCTATCATTTGATTGTATTATGTGCGGATTATGTGCTGCCCGATGTCCCGCTGAGATCACTCAGTTTAACGCTGCGCTCCTGGCAAGAAGGCTATTCGGCAAATACGTGAATAAAAAAGGCAGGTTTCTCGAAGACAGGATCAAACAGATTCAGGATGGAAAGTTTGAAGAAGGATACAGGGAATTGATGAACTTGCCAAAAGAAGCGATCACAAAACGCTATTTCGACCGAGAATTGAACTTTAAGATCACCTAAGGGAAAAGGAGAAAAAAATGGCATATCCCGAATATATGAAAGAATCAATCGAGTTAGTTCACAAAACCAGGGCAAAACGGCTAGAGATTGACAAGATAGGCATTCAGAATGTGCTGACTCCGTTAACCGAAGAAGGCAGGAAGAAGGTTCTCTCGGAAAACCATCCTGACTATACCCCTGACGCAAGAAAACAAATACGTATTGGTCCGAACAAAGGGGAATGGTTAACTACAAAAGTAGTAGAAATATTGGAAAGTCACTCCCGTCTTCCCACTACATTCCGTCTTGACAAGCCTGATTATGAAACAGATGTACTGGTTATCGGAGGTGGAGGAGCCGGTTGTCAAGCAGCGATTTGGGCTAGATTGCATGATGCAAAGGTGATTATCTCTACAAAATTGCGTATGGGTGATGCCAATTCCATGATGTCGCAAGGGGGAATGCAAGCAGCTGTCAATCCAAACGATTCACCCCTTATCCATTACTTGGACGCCATGGGTGGAGGGCACTTCGATAATAAACCGGCTTTATTAAAAATCTTAACCCAGGAAGCACCAAAAGCAGTGAAGCACCTTGAAGACCTTGGAGTGATTTGGGATAGAATTGCAGATGGCAATTTGCAAACAAAAACCGGCGGGGGAACCTCTCGAAGAAGAATGCTATCCAGCCGTGATTACACCGGAGCCGAAATCATGCGTGTGTTGCGGGATGAAGTCCGCAATCACCCTGAAGATATCACTGTGCTCGAGTATTTTCCTGCCATTGAGCTGATAAAAGATCAGGAAGGCAAAATAGCCGGGGCGATTCTTTTCCATATGGAAACCGGTGAGTATGCAGTAGTCAAAGCCAAAACAGTCATTATTACCACTGGTGGATTCGGACGCCTTCATATTAAGGATTTTCCTACTACCAACCACTACGGTGCGACAATGGATGGTTTGGTGATGGCTTATCGAGCAGGTGCAAAACTGCTTCATATGGACTCAGTGCAGTTTCATCCAACCGGAGCGGTATATCCTCCTCAGATCCTTGGTTTTTTGATTACTGAAAAGATTCGCGGTTTCGGAGGTCAGCCAGTCAATAAATTCGGTGAATTGTTTGTGTTTCCGCTTGAACCCAGAGACGTAGAAGCTTCCGATTACATCCAAGAGTGCCGCGCCGGGAAAGGAATACCTACTCCTGACGGTCATATTGGCATTTGGCTGGACTCGCCCATAATTGATTTGATACATGGACCCGGAACAATCGAAAAAAACTTTCCTGCTATGGTTCGTCAGTATAAACGTTTTGACATAGATATTCGAAAAGAACCGATGCTGGTTTATCCGACATTGCATTACCAGAATGGCGGAATAGAGATTAATGAAGATACCAGTACATCTATCCCCGGCTTATATGCTGCCGGTGAGTGTTCTGGCGGTGTTCACGGACGAAATAGGCTGATGGGCAATTCAGTATTGGATTATAATGTATTTGGTCGCATAGCTGGAATTTCAGCAGCAAAAAAAGCCAAAGAAACAATCATCGCAGGAAATTTGACTATTGATCATATAGGCAAGTACGAAGAAGAGCTGTTGTCTGCCAGGATTATCACACCGCTGAAAACCCCGGTTCTACTGCCGGAATACCGTAATCTTGACCTGGTATCAAGACATTTGGATGAATTCGACCCATTCCTGCCTGCAGGATTATAACCAATTTATATTCGGAGGAAAAAATGATAAAAGTAAACTCATCATTAAGCAACTTGAACGAATGTTTTCCGGCACATTTCACTGAAGAACAAAAAGCAAAGACTAAAACCATGTTTTACAAACGTCTTGCGGAACTCAGCCATGATTTTTACGGCGGTAAAATCCAAACCATTCCAAAGGCAGCGGTAACAGGCTTTAATTGGTTCAATGTCTGGTATACTCCCGGCGTTTCCAAAATATCTACTAGCATTCGCGATGATAATAACCGTTCTTACGATCTCTCGAATCGTTCCAATCTTGTAGCTGTTATTTCTGATTCCACCAGAGTCTTGGGAGACGGTGACGTGACTCCTTCCGGTGGACTAGGCGTGATGGAGGGAAAAGCTTTTTTAATGAAATATCTTGGCGGAGTGGACGCTGTTGCGCTATGTATGGATAGCAAGAATGACCAAGGCAAAAACGATCCCGATAAAATCATTGAATTTGTACAACGCTGCCAGCATAGCTTTGGAGCGGTCAATCTGGAGGATATCTCTCAACCGAATTGTTACAAAGTGCTGGATGTTTTAAGAGAGAGCTGCGATATTCCGGTGTGGCACGATGACCAACAAGGTACTGCTTGTGTCACCTTGGCTGGTTTATACAACGCTCTAAAATTAGCTGGTAAAAAAATCGAAGAGGTAAAAATCGTTTATTATGGCGCCGGCTCTGCCAGTACTACTTGTTTACGTCTTATCGTCCAAGCCGGAGGAGATCCCAAAAAAGCGATTATGTTTGATACAAAAGGATCTCTTCATCGTGGACGAACCGATATACAAGCCGATCCACGTTTTTACAGGAAATGGGAGATCTGCGAAACCACCAATCCTAACAAAGTGATGACTGTCGAAGAAGCGTTTAAAGACGCAGATGTGTTAATTTCCCTCTCCGCATCGGGTCCGGGTGTTGTGAAACCAGAATGGATAAGAGCAATGGCTCCGAAAGCCATCGTCTTTGTCTGTGCTAATCCAGTTCCGGAAATATATCCCTACGAGGCGAAAGAAGCCGGTGCATTTATCATCGGTACCGGAAGAGGAGATTTTCCTAATCAAGTCAATAACTCTTTAGGATTTCCTGGAATTTTAAAAGGAGCGTTGCTAGTAAGGGCAAGAAAGATTACTGACCAAATGGCAATCGCTGCTGCAAAATCACTTTCTACCTTTTCTGAAAAGAATGGTATTCATCCTGACAACATCCTGGCTAAAATGAGTGAACCGGATGTATTTCCATATGAAGCCGCAGACGTAGCTATGCAAGCAATTCAAGATGGTGTAGCCCGAATTGCAATGACATGGGATGAAGCTTATCAAACAGCAAAGGAATCCATTCAACATGCCAGAGGGATGGTGGATTTACTTATGAAAGAAGGATGGATCAAGCCTTTTCCTGAGAGCGCCATTCAGGAAGCATTTGACTGGGCTTGCTCTCATTGTCAATAAAACAGAACGGATGTTTCTCCGGTCAACAAGGAGTGAAGCATGAAAGAAGCCCTTTTATACGATCAGTTGGACCCTACTTTCAAGTATCAGGTTATGAAAGAGCCTGGCGGAGAGAAGCTTTCTCTCTGTTACGCTTGCGACACTTGTACATTAAGTTGTCCTGTAAGAGTGTATGAAGAATCCTATCAACCACGTACAATCATTCGCTTACTATTACTTGGAGCAAAAGAAGAAGTTCTTTCCGATCCGATGATTTGGTTATGCGCGTCCTGTTTTCAATGTCAGGAACGGTGTCCTCAAGGAGTCGGTGTAACTGATTTGATGAACGCAATTAAGAATATTGCTTGCCGGGAAGGTTTCCTTCCAAAGAGCATGAAAATGCAGATAGAGCTATTGTACAAACATGGTCGTTTATTAGAAATCGGAGATTTTGAAAACAAAAAACGAGATAAACAACAACTTCCCTCTATCAAGGAACAACCTGAAGAAATACAACGCATCATCGAACTTTCCGGCGCTTCTCAATACCTTCCCCAGGAATCGGAGTAAATCATGAAAAAAGCTTCTTTATTTGTAGGCTGTACTGTTCCGGTTCGGGGAACAAATTATGAGCAATCTTTTCGAGAGGTGGCAAAACGACTTCAGATTGATTTGACAGATCTTTCCGGTTTCTCGTGCTGTGGATTTCCCACTCACTCGATTCACCGCATCACGGCATTAGCCCTTTCTGCAAGAAATCTTGCACTGAGTAGTCAATCTTCACTGCTATCCATGATCACATTGTGCAATGCATGTACTGAGAATATGACACACACTAACCATGTCATACAACATGATCCTGATGCTCGCAATGAGATCAATCGGATTCTTAGCCAGATTCATCTGTCCTATCAAGGAGAAGTTAAAGTAAAGCATGCTATGCGCTATTTATATGAAGATATCGGTATAACCGCTATCCAAGCTTCCGTTAAAAAACCGCTCTCTTCATTGCGTATTGCCGCTTATCCCGGGTGTCATTACACCAAACCTTCCGATCTGTACGATCATTTTGATTCTCCGGAAAATCCACACACATTGCAGGATCTTGTCCGAGCAACCGGTGCTTCAGCCATCCCCTACCACTCTTCTTGTTGCGGAGGCGGCACATTAGGTGCAAAGGAAGACACTGCTTTACTGATGGCGTCTCAAACATTAAAAAGCATGAAAGAAAATGGCGTAGATGCTATCGTAGTCATCTGTCCATTTTGTGATGTTATGTTTGAACAAAATCAAAAAAAGATCGAAAAACTGACAGGAGAGGAATATAACCTTCCAATACTTTACTACCCTCAATTATTAGGATTAGCGATGAACATCGAGCGAGAAAAACTAGGCTTATCAATCAATCGAATCAAGTTGGATAAGGTGCTAGCGAAAATCCAGCCAATCCAACCTGAGAACAAGGAGTAAACCATGGAAGAAGAGACCAGACCAGTAGGAAAAGTACTGGTAATCGGAGGAGGCGTCGCAGGCGTACAAGCTTCGCTTGATTTAGCCTATAACGGTTTTAAAACATATTTGGTAGAATCACGTGATGCTATAGGCGGAACCATGGCTCAATTAGATAAAACTTTTCCTACCAATGACTGCTCGATGTGTATTCTGTCTCCAAAATTAGTAGAAACAGGCTCTAATCCGAATATTGAGCTTCTTACCCGTAGTAAAATTGTGAAACTGGAAGGGAACTCACCCCATTTCAAGGTAACTGTCCGCACCGAACCAAGATATGTCGATTTTGCACTTTGCAAAGGATGCGGAGATTGCTCTCAAGCTTGTCCGGTAACTCTTCCAAACGAATATGAAGAGAAATTAGGCGGAAAAAAAGCGATCAGCAGACGTTATGAGCAGGCTGTGCCCAGTACATTCGGTATCACAAAATGGGAAACAAGTCCATGTAAAGCAGCCTGCCCGTTACACGTGAATGCTCATGGCTATATCGCATTGGTACACAAAGGCGAGTATGAAAAAGCGTTAGCGTTAGTAAGGGAAAAAAATCCATTTCCGGCTATCACGGGCCGTATTTGCACAAGACCTTGCGAAAAAGCTTGCACACGGCTTTCCTTAGATGAAAATATCGCGATAGATGCATTAAAACGTTTTCTGGCTGACAAAGAGATAGCGAACGGTACGCTTTGGGATCCCGAGTGTGCGAAAGACAACGGGAAAAAAGTAGCTATTATCGGTTCAGGACCGGCAGGATTGCTATGTGCATTTGATTTGCGCGTGAAAGGGTATGAAGTGTCCGTATTTGAAAAAAAGAACCAATTTGGCGGATTACTTCGTTATGGCATACCAGCCTATCGTTTGCCAAGAGAAATTCTCGACAGAGAAATTGATATGCTGCGAAGAATGGGCATTCAATTTTTTAGCTCTCATGAGATTAAGGGAGAAGATACAATACGCATTCTTCGAAGACAGTATGACGCAGTATTGTTAGCAACAGGCGCATGGAAATCAAAAAAAATGAATATTCCTGGTGAATCTCTTCCCGGAGTACATGGCGCTATCGAATTCTTAGAACAAATCAACGAAGGTACTCTTCCTCCGCTTCATGGAAAGATAGCAATCGTTGGCGGAGGTAATGCCGCTATGGATTGTGCGAGATCCGTTTTGCGATTAGGTGCTTCTGAAAGCCACATTCTTTACCGAAGAACCAAACAAGAGATGCCTGCCAATCCCGAAGAAATAGAAGAAGCTATTCTGGAGGGAGTTCGTTTTCATTTCTTGACAAATCCGATTGAGATTCAGCAGGATTCATTCGGATACAAAGTTATGTTGCAGCAAATGTCTCTAGGTGAACCTGATGAATCTGGCAGAAGAAGACCTATCCCCATCCCTGGCGCGATGCAAGATCTATATTTTGACACCGTCATCATGGCGATAAGCCAAGAAACTACTCCTGAGGATTTTCCTCTGATTGATTCCGAAAAAGGCTTATATGTGGCAGATCGTAAAACAATGGAAACTTCTTTCCCAGGTGTGTTTGCCGGAGGAGATAATGTACTCGGACCAGCTACCTTTATTGAAGCCATGGCTTGTGGCAGAAAAGCAGCCATATCGATTGACCGATACTGTAATCATGAAGAGATCGATCTTGGCAGAGAGGGAGAAGATCCATTCGAAATAAAAGCGCACCTTGACCTTTCTCAAGTGATTCCCATTCCTCAACAAAAAACAGCTATCCGTATCCCTTCCCGTCTTCAAAATGATATGAGCGAAGTCAATTTAGGATTGACAGAGGAAAAAGCAAAAACAGAATCCGGCAGGTGTTTGAACTGCGGAGGATGCGCAGAGTGCATGGAATGTGTCAAGGCATGTGAATCTCATGCTATTCTGCATGATATGGTAGCAAAGGAACAAGTGCTGGATGTCGGCGCTGTTATTGTTGCCAGCGGCTTTGAAGAATCGGATGCTTCCCACTATGCTCAATATGGATTGGGCATCTTTCCCAATGTCGTTACCAGCACTCAATTTGAGAGAATTCTCTCTGCTTCGGGTCCATATGGAGGCGTTATCACACGCCCCGGAGATAAAAAACATCCGAAAAAGATAGCTTGGTTGCAATGTATCGGATCGCGCGATACAGAACATCCTTACTGCTCTTCAGTTTGTTGCATGTATGCAACCAAAGAAGCCGTCATCGCGAGAGAACATAGCAAAGAGGTAGAAGCAACCATCTTCTATATCGATATCAGGGCATTTGGTAAAGAGTTTGATCAATATATCGAGAGAGCCAAGCAAGAATATGGCGTACGGTTTGTCAAATCAAGAATTGCCAGCGTATCAGAAATGCAGGACGGTTCTTTACAATTAGCGTATGAAGATGATGCCGGCGTCCTTCATCGCGATGTGTTTGATCTGGTGGTTTTATCAGTAGGACTAGCTTCTACGGAAGAAAATTGCCAATTGGCAAAAACATTACATATCCAAACCAATAATTATGGAATGATAGAATCAAAGGAATTTCATCCAAACGAAACCAACCAACCAGGCATTTTCGCAGCTGGCTCCATCAGTGGTCCGAAAGATATCCCCGAGTCTGTGACAGAAGGTAGTGCCGCTGCTTGTATGGCGAGTGCGATTCTCCATGAAGAGAGAGGAAAAGAAGTTACTATCAAGGCGTATCCTCCTGAAATCAATGTGATCGGAGACAAACCAAGAATCGGTGTGTTTGTTTGCTATTGCGGATTGAATATAGGCGGGTATCTTGATGTGGAAGAGGTAGCTCAGTATATCAGCCGACTTCCGAATGTAGTATATGTGGAGACGAATCTCTATACCTGTTCTTCGGATACGCAAGCCAAGATACGTGATAAAATTAAGGAGCATCAATTGAATCGCGTTGTGGTAGCTTCCTGCACCCCAAGGACTCATGAACCTTTATTCCAGGAAACAATCAGAGAAGCCGGTTTGAACAGGAATCTATTTGAACTGGCGAACATCCGTGATCAAGACAGTTGGGTTCATCAAACAAAAAGAAAAGAGGCGACAGAAAAAGCCAAGTACCTTGTAAAATCAGCGGTATATCGCGTGATGAATCGCAAACCCTTGACTATCCAGCTGATGCCGATCACAAGAAAAGGATTGGTGATAGGGGGAGGATTTGCCGGATTACAATCTGCTTTATCCCTTGCCGAACAAGGCTTTCCAACGTATTTGATCGAAAAGGAAAAGTATCTGGGTGGAAATGGTCTTCATGTTCACTATCTGGAAGAGAATCCAACTGTGGGAGAATCATTACAGCAATTGATACAAAAAGTCCTGAACCATCCGAAAATCGAAGTGTACCGTGACTCTGCGATCCAATCGATCGAGGGATATGTCGGAAACTTCAAAACCACGTTGCAAGACGGCAAAACGCTTGAACATGGCGTGATAGTGGTTGCTACAGGGGGGTTAGAATCAAAAACAACCGCATATGGCTATGGTCTCAGCCATCAGATCATCACCGGAAGAGAGTTGGAGGCGATGATTCATTATAACAAATGGCCTAATCCGAAAAGTGTCGCCTTTATCCAATGCGTTGAATCAAGAGATGATCATCATCCTTACTGTTCTAGAATCTGTTGTCAGGAAGCAGTAAAAAATAGTCTTTTAATTAAGAATCTTTCTCCTACAACAGAAGTGTACATTCTAAATCGGGATATACGCACGTACGGTTACCATGAACTGCTTTACAAAAAAGCTAGAGAGAAGGGTGTAGTGACGGTACGCTTTGAAAAGAACAGAAAACCGAATGTTTTCTTTAAGGGTGGCAATGTGGCGATATCAGTGTATGACTCCTTGCTCCATAGAGAAATTGAGCTTTGCCCTGATATCCTGGTGTTGAGTACAGGCATCTCGCCAAATCCCGATAACGTTGAATTGGCAAAAAAATTGAAAGTACCACTAACCCAGGACGGTTTTTTTCTGGAAGCACATGCAAAACTTAGACCGGTTGATTTTGCAACTGATGGGATTTTTTTAGCAGGGCTGTCTCACTCTCCGAGAAATATTGAAGAGACCATCACTCAAGCTCGTGCTGCAGCGGGAAAAGCCTGCATTATTCTATCGAAAGCAGGTATCGAAGCCGGGGGGAAGATTGCTTATGTCAATAACAGAAATTGTTCTGGTTGCGGATCATGTGAAGAAATATGTCCCTATCAAGCCATCACCTTAGTCAATCACTCGAAGAGCACCCCTTTGCAACGTGTCGCTGAAGTCAATGCTTCGCTGTGCAAAGGATGCGGATCCTGTGCGTCCGCATGTCGTTCCAATGCCATTGATGTCGAAGGCTTTTCCAACGACGAGATCAGCCAGGCGGTGGACGCCTTGTTAGAACCTATGTAGGAGGGTTATTAAGTGGATGAATTTGAACCAAAAGTGATTGGTTTTTTGTGTAATTGGTGCTCATATGCAGGCGCTGATTTGGCTGGGGTATCTCGCTTTCAATACCCGCCTAATGTCAGGATTATACGTGTTCCCTGCTCTGGCAGAATGAATCCGTTATTTATTTTAAAAGCCCTTCAAAATGGTGCTGACGCAGTTTTGGTTTCTGGTTGCCATCCGGGTGA
>Ga0255340_1005290_pt1 | contig 11833 bp, 11 predicted proteins | sample wastewater_treat_7_FD_192417 | JGI IMG/M metagenome (GOLD analysis project Ga0255340, IMG submission 192417) | Wastewater microbial communities from Lulu Island WWTP, Vancouver, Canada - plant10 | ecosystem: Engineered > WWTP > Wastewater > Unclassified | place: Canada: Vancouver, British... | reverse complement strand
TCATCATTTTCAGGAATAGGATGAAATTGAGGAAGATAAAATGCAATAGCCCGAGCAACTTTTTCCATTGCGTTACCTTAGTGTATGGGTATGGCCTTGAGCATCATTGCTTCACTCCGAGGAAGAGGCCACAGTCGTTTTGAAACCCCGACTCGATGAATGTCGTATGCAAGCCGCTATTCTCCATTGCCTGCCGAATCTTGTGTCGATCGAACAATCCGACCTCGTGCCTGTCTCTGAGGTGTTTGACTCCAGCGTTCGTTGCCACAAGAAAGTGAAAGTCGAGGATCGCCACATCTCCATGACGACGGTTGACATTCATTCTCGCTATTTTCAGACCGGGTTCATCGATAAAGCTGGCACAAGGCTTGTTCTCGACATATTCATCCTTTGCCAGGAAGGGTTCAATAATCGTTACCCCTCCTTTTTTTAAATGATCAGATATATTGGATATTGTCTTAAGCAGGTTTGAGTGAGATCTCGCATAAGCAATGGAAGCGTACAGGCATATGGCGGCATCAAATGTTCTGTTAAGATTGAAGGAGGTCATGTCGGCACAAACAAACTCTGCTTCGGGAAATTTGTCCCCGGCAATTTTGAGAACACCTGCATTCTTATCGATACCGGTTACCCTGTAGTGCTTCTGCAGATATTTTATATGGTTTCCGGTTCCACAGGCAACATCAAGCAAATCTCTGCCTGTTGATTTCTTGTGTTTCCTGATCAGGGTATGAACCAGGGCGCATTCAGCTCTGTAATCCTTCCAGGAAACGCTTGCGTCATAGTACCCGGCAAGTTCCATATACATTTTTTCGTTACCCATTTGAGTTCCTTAATGACCTTTAATCTTTCGACTTTAAATCCGAACGCATTTTAATAACTCGCGCCGGCATTCCCACGGCAACAGCACCGTCAGGGATTGAGCGGGTCACAACGCTGCCTGCCCCGATTACGGCGCCTTCACCAATATGCACTCCGGAAAGAACGATCACTCCGTATCCAAGCCAGGCGCCATCCCCAATTCTGATGTCCCCTTTGGTGGTTAAAGGTTGCTTCAAAATCATCTCGCCAGGCAAGATCCCGTGGTCATATGGATAAAAAGCGCATTGGGGTGCAATTTGGACATCCTGTCCAATTTCAATCGAACCTTTGTATGCTAAAAGATGGCAACACGGCTGGATGTGGGTATCTCTGCCAATTCTAACGCTCCCGCCTTGCGACGTATGAATATAGGTATCTCCAAGCAAGAGGACCTTGTCGCCAAGATCGACTGGACCACCATCTCCTGCGTTAAAAATGATAACCCGATCACCAATGTAAACGTGATTGCCAAGGACTACATTATTATGAGTTATTGTTGCATTTGGCGAGATAAATCCTTTCTTATTCTTGCTCGCGAGATGAATACCTCCTAGGTACCCGGGAACAGACCACTTAGCAAACCGGGTTGCTATGCGACGCCAGAAACCTGTCCCGGCAAAATGCATCCAGAAGCGAACCCAATAATTCTTAATGCTGTAAGGGATCATAGCAGAAAATGATGAAGAACATTGAATCCGGGAACCATTCAGTTCTGGAGATTTTATTGTCAATTTGTACCCGGCTGTTGAGCCGGGCTAAATACAGTGGTCCATTTCAGGAGTGGCCTGACCGCTCCACTGATATCTCCCACATAATCGCCTCGAGCCGATTCCCCGTCATTACTTTCAATAATTTGAAAAGCAACAACATCAGGTTCATAAAATTGAACAATCAGCGGTTCAAGGGTTATCAGGGCCACCCATACAAAGTGCAGGCCTTCCTGCAGAAGGTTGCCGGGAATCAGAGCCCGACTTACAAAGTGTCCGGTGGGCCTGCTGCGTTTCCTCCAGGCAGGATCAATGTCTAACGCCTTAAAAACGATGGCGCCTTCTTCGTTCATTAATTGGAAGTGAGGTAAGAGGACATATCCCGGCTTGAGAACATCATACTCCATTTCAACTTCCACTGCTTTATTAATGGCTACAGTATTAGCTATCTTGCCATCTTCCGTTTTAAGCCGGACAGCGCATAGTCGGGCAACCTCGCCACTGGGCATCTGCTGGACATTTGTCCAAATACGTTCACCCGCTGAGGCGTCCTCGGAACCCGATAAATAGGTCCGAACGATCGCATGGGCCGGTCCTTCAGCAATCAATTTTCCCTCATTGAGCAGGATTGCTCTTTTGCACAAACGGGTGATGGTCGGCATGCTGTGAGATACAAAAAGTACCGTCCTTCCCTGTTCGCCAACTTCCTGCATCTTGTTCAAGCATTTTCTTTGAAATCGGGCATCCCCGACCGCCAAGACCTCATCCACAATCAATATCTCCGATTCCAGGTGCGCCGCGACAGCAAAAGCCAACCGCAGATACATACCGCTGGAGTAGTGCTTGATAGGTGTGTCAATAAATTTCTCTACCTCCGCAAAGGCCACTATCTCATCAAACTTCTGACGAATCTCACCCTTCTTCATACCGAGAATTGCGCCGTTTAAATAGATATTTTCTCTCCCGGTCAACTCAGGGTGAAACCCTGTCCCGACTTCCAGGAGCGAACGTATTCGCCCCACAATTTGGACCTCCCCGCTCGTCGGCTCAGTAATCCGTGAAAGGACCTTTAAAAGGGTGCTCTTTCCAGACCCATTTCGCCCTATGATGCCCAATAAATCACCACTCCTGATCTCGAATGAAACATCATTCAGCGCCCAGATGGTTTGATCCGCTTCGTTCAACCCCGGGGCAGACCCGCGAAAAAGCCTTTGAGCGCGGCGAAAAGGCTCTTTCAAAGATTCTTTGATAGCCTCACGAAAATTTCTGTTTTTCTGGCTCGCACCGATACGGTATTGCTTACTTAGATTTTCAACCCGAATTGCAATGTCAGACATTGGTAGTTACCTTGGCTTAGAGCTCAGAGCTGAGGGCTCAGAGTTTTTCTTCAGGGTTCTGCGGAAACCACTTAGCATTTTTAATAGTTTCATTACTTTGGCTTAGAGTTTAGAGCTCTCTACTCTCATCTCTTGGCTATCGTCTCTTCGTTATTACCTTGGCTTAGAGCTCAGAGCTGAGGGCTCAGAGTTTTTCTTCAGGGTTCTGCGGAAACCACTTAGCATTTTTAATAGTTTCATTACTTTGGCTTAGAGTTTAGAGCTCTCTACTCTCATCTCTTGGCTATCGTCTCTTCGTTATTACCTTGGCTTAGAGCTCAGAGCTGAGGGCTCAGAGTTTTTCTTCAGGGTTCTGCGGAAACCACTTAGCATTTTCGATAGGCTTTCTGCGCTTTCGTAAGCTCTTTGGAAATCTTCCTCATCCAAAAATTGCTGCTTTTGTGCAATAACAAGCTCCGAGACAGACTCAAGCAATGACCCATAAGCTATCTCAATAAATCTTGCCAGATCAGCATCGGAAGATCGCGAAGTCCCCTCCGCAATATTAGAAGATATCGAAACCGTTGATCGACGTAATTGACTTATCAGTCCAAATCGCTCTTCTTTTGGAAAAGAACGGGTCAGCACATAGATATCATCTGCATATTCTATCGCTCTTTTCCAGATATCTAACTTCTCGAATTTAAACATCTTCAGCTCTCCACACTCATCTCTTGGCTATCGTCTCTTCGTTATTACCTTGGCTTAGAGCTCAGAGCTGAGGGCTCAGAGTTTTTCTTCAGGGTTCTGCGGAAACCACTTAGCATTTTAGATAGGCTTTCTGCGCTTTCGTAAGCTCTTTGGAAATCTTCCTCATCCAAAAATTGCTGCTTTTGTGCAATAACAAGCTCCGAGACAGACTCAAGCAACGACCCATAAGCTATCTCAATAAATCTTGCCAGATCAGCATCGGAAGATCGCGAAGTCCCCTCCGCAATATTAGAAGATATCGAAACTGTTGATCGACGTAATTGACTTATCAGTCCAAATCGCTCTTCTTTTGGAAAAGAACGGGTCAGCACATAGATATCATCTGCATATTCTATCGCTCTTTTCCAGATATCTAACTTCTCGAATTTAAACATCTTCAGCTCTCCACTCTCATCTCTTGGCTATCGTCTCTTAGCTCTCAGCTCTTAGCTATTGTCTCTCAGCTATCACCTCTTGGCTATCGTCTCTTCATCACACTACATCCGCAAATGTTTTTTCCATACGCCGGAAATAGAAGGCGCCGGAAAACAACAGGGCTATTGCTACAAGAGAGGAGACGATAATCATCGGACCAGGAGCTGTGTTCGTGTCAAGCAATGCCCAGCGGAAGCCTTCAACCACACCCACCATAGGGTTAATCCCGTAAAAGGTGCGCCACGGTTCCCCGAGGAGACTGCTTGGATAGGCAATGGGCGTTGCGAAAAGCCATATCTGCGTTAGGAAAGGGACAATATGGCGCACGTCGTGAAATTGAACATACAGGGCAGATAACCAGAGAGAGACTCCGAGAGCGGTGATAAAGGACAACATTAACAACAATGGGAGCCAGACTATATTTACCGTTGGCACTATTCCAAAATAGAAGATCATGCCAAGTAGCACGATAAACGCGAGCACAAAGTCCACAAAGCCTGCCAGGATGGATGCTATCGGCATGGCCATGCGGGGAAAATATACCTTGGTGATGAGATTTGAGTTTCCCACCAGGCTGTTTGATCCCTGGTTCAGCCCATTTGCGAAAAAGCTCCAGGGAACTAAAGCAGCATAGGAGAATATAGGATAGGGAATCCCGTCCGAAGGCACTTTAGCTAATTTGCCAAAAAAAAGGCTGAACACAACCATGGTAAAGAACGGTTGAATGATCGCCCACGAGCCCCCCAGGATTGTCTGCTTATATCGTACCTTAATGTCTTTCCAAACGAAAAAGTACAGTAACTCGCGATACTCCCAAAGTTCTCCGGGTTTCAGAGAAACCCATCCTTTTGAAGGCTTAATGCGAATTACCGGTAAAGGGTGATCTTTTGAAGGACTCTTTTCTTTACCGGCGGATTGTACTTGTGAAACCAGCTCGCTTGCCATATTGTTTTCTTTCATATTATCTTAGTTTCCGTTAACGACTCCCAGTGCATCCGGCGCTTCAATTTTTTTATCCTCTGCAATGCTACCAGCCAAAAACTCAGCAGCACCGAGGATGTCATGAAAGTCAAAGTCTGTCCCTGAAATTTTTAAGCCCGTGTTGACCTCGCCGCGCCTTACTTTCTCTGCACCGACGGTTGTTATTTTTTTAATTCTCGTTGGGATTCTTATCTTTTCCGTCAGTCTGTATGCCCCAATATCTCCAATTTGGGAACGCACTCGTCTCCAGAGTGTTTTCTTTGTCAGTTTTTGTCTTTGCAAGACTTCCTGCTTCAAGGCTGGATTTTTAACTAAATAATTCTTCACTTCGGCAATTTCACGAGACACATTAACTCCCATTCTTTTTCTTTTGGTCAACTCAATCATTGTCTCGATAGTGTATTGTGCTTCATCAAACGTGTATCTTTCCAGTTCTTTTGGATATAATTTTTTAGCTGTAAGAAGACCCTCGGCTACCAGGTTACAATATGTGAAGTTTCTATATGGTGCGCACTTGGGTATCTTCTCGACGTCGTCTATATATTTCTTGATTTCATTTTTTCCTGGATTACCCAATACTAAATTTGAGCCCCAGGACTTTTTTGTTCTTCCACAAATAACGAGGGGCAAATCTATGTATACTATTTTTTTTGACAATACTGCAGCAAGAGGCCAGGCAAAAAATTCAACCCCGTTTGTTTGAAAAAAACGACCCGTTCGATTAGCAACGGTATTCGCCAAAGTGCTGGAAAATGCGAATGCACTCGGATGATAATTGAGCGTTATGTTCCCAAAGGTAAATAACGGAATTAATAGTTCGTCCGCATCAATAATTCGGCTGACCCCTGAAAAGGAGGGGCATGTTAGTATATTTCGTTCCAGTCCGGGAAAACTGTTATCCTTGTATTCGGCAAGTTTTGAGAACAGAAATTCTGCGTTATGTTGGCGGTATTCTTTGTAAAAAATTTCCAGCATTGTGGGCAAGAAAATGTCATCATCCGACATCATAATGACCAGGGTGCCGTTGGCATGTTTTCTCGAAAACTCAAAACTGTCGGCAATAACATAGTGTTCTGGAGTACGTACGTATCTGACTCGAGAGTCTTTGAATTGACTTACTGCTGCTTCCGTATCATCTGTAGAACAGTTATCACTAACAATGATTTCGTAATCATCAAATGTCTGCCAGAGCACAGACTTGATAGCAAAGTAAACAAGATCATGACGGTTATATGTAGGAATCACAATACTGAATAAAGGTTTTGCCATTCATTCCTCCTATTTATATGGGCTTGTTTGATATTATAAGCTTCGATTGTGGGTGCCCCAGTTTACGCGCACCTTGCGGCAGTAAAATGCCTCGGCAAAACGGGTGGGAGAGTTGCACTCTAAACCGCGAAGCCGCAAAAGAGCCCAGTATGTGTCTGCGGAAAACCACCGCTTTTCGCGCTGCGACTTGAAACAGTCTGTGACCGTCTCAATCTTTCGGCGGCATGACGACTCCTCCAGGGGTACAAAGAAGTTCGGCGCACCTAAATCCCCTTCGTACTTCGGGATTTCGTATTCCAAAATAAGATGATCCCGATAGGCACACCACGTGAGCTCGGCGATGACGCGATGGTCCTGATGCATGTCCTCACGGCGGTGCGTGAAAATGAGGTCGGGTTTGACTTCATTCTTGATCTGCTCAAAATACTCCTTGATCGACCCGTACAAAGTCGGAAAAAAAGAGTCGCGGTAGTCCCGAAGAACAACCCGCTTGCGACCAGCTAATTCCAGGAAACGCTCGGCGCTGGCTGTCGCCTCAAGTGCGCGTGATCCCTCAGCGCTGAAGACGACCCAATGCACATCGATCCCCGGGCATCTGCTCAGGAGTTCCATAATCGTGCCACCGCAACCGATTTCCAAGTCATCGGCATGGGCACCCAAACAGAGAATGCTACGGACATCATCAAGATGGAAGTCGTGCATAGAGTGCCTACCTTTAAGCAGCCGGGTTTTTCTGTCCCCACAATGCCCAGGGTGCTTCGCCCCGGGCATATATATCATCCAGAAGCATTTTATCCTTGTACGTATCCATGGGTCCCCAGAACCCCTCATACTTCATAGCAGAAAGCCTACCTTCAGCAATTAACCGACTAAAGGGTTCCTCCACAAGCTCTTCGCCAGCTCCAATGTAGTTGAAAATTTCTCGCCGCATTACGAAGAAACCGCCATTGACCCAGATTTTGGAGTGTGCCATGAGCTCGATACGGCTCACACGGCCATCTGATCCGAGATCTACCTTGTGCAGGCTTTGTTTCGTTCGAACGCACAAAAAGGTGGCCGTGGCCTGTTGCTGTCGGGCAAAGTCCACCAGGTCGGGAAGATTTACGTCGGTAAGCACGTCGGAGTAATTCGCCAGGAACATCTCTTCGCTTTCCAGGTATTTCTCGACCGCTTTGAGCCTCTGGCCGACGTTGGAATTCTGGCCGGTATCGACAAAGGTGATGGTCCAATCATCATCGTCTTGGTTCAGGAGCTCCACCTTCTTGGAACCGGTGCGAAGCTTGAAATCAGTTGTCAGGCACTCGTTGTGGTTAAGGAAGTATTCTCGAATCACGTTACCCTGCCAACCCAGGCACAGGATGAAGTCCTTGTGCCCGAAATGTGCATAGTACTTCATAATGTGCCAGAGGATTGCTTGCTGGCCAATGGGGACCATCGCCTTGGGGATCTTTTCTGAATAGTCACGGATTCTCAGGCCTTGGCCGCCGCAAAACAAAACAACTTTCATGGATACACCTCCACTTCAGGGATGGGCACAACGAACTGAGCCCCCCAATCACGGGCATAAGCCAGTTGCGCCATAACCTCGTCTTTGAGGTTCCAGGGCAGAATCAGGATATAGTCCGGTCGTGTCTCGGCGAGTCTCTCGGGCGGGAAGATGGGAATGTGTGTACCTGGCAGGAATTGGCCTTGCTTGTAAGGATTGCGGTCAACTGTGTAGTCGACAAAATCCGTGCGGATGCCACAATAGTTCAACAAAGTGTTGCCTTTTCCCGGAGCGCCGTAACCGGCAATATGCTTTCCCTGACCCCGGGCAGTAATCAAAAAATCAAGGAGCTTGCGCTTGGTCTCGGCAACGCGTTTGCCAAAACCCAGATAGGTCTCAATCTTACCGTAACCGGCATCCATCTCCTTGCGGCGGAGTTTCTCTACCGACTGAAGTACCGGCCGGTCAGGCTCCTCAGCATGGCGGGCGTAGATGCGTAACGATCCTCCATGGGTGCTCAGTTCTTCCACATCAAAAATTGTAAGACCATGAGCTGCGAAAACCCGTTCCGTCACTATCAACGAAAGGTAGCTGAAGTGCTCGTGGTAGATTGTGTCGAACTGGTTGCCTTCGACAAGCCGCAGCAGGTGCGCGAACTCCATGGTGATTGTTCCGCCTGGGGCGAGCAATACCTTAAGGCCGTCTACGAAGTCGTTCAGGTCGGGCACATGTGCCAGTACATTGTTTCCCACCAACAGATCAGCCCGATTTCCCCCGGTCACTAATTCCTCTGCAGTCTTGCGCCCGAAAAATCTCACAATAGAACAGATGCCTTTTTCCTGAGCAACCTTGGCCACATTTGCAGCAGGCTCGATCCCCAATACAGGGATCCCCTGGGCCACGAAATATTGGAGCAGGTAGCCATCGTTACTGGCCACCTCTGCCACCAGGCTTTGCGGTCCGAGCTTAAACCTGTCCACCGCCATTTTCGCATATCGCCGAACGTGATCAAGCCAGGAATCTGAGTAGGATGAAAAGTACGCATATTCGCTGTAGATGTCTTCCGCCTTCACGTATTCGCGGAGTTGGACCAGCAGACAGTTTTCGCATACCAGGACATTTAAGGGGTAGAAAGGCTCCATGGCGTCAAGTCGCTCGGGCGGGACATAACTCTCACACAACGGCGACATACCAAGATCTACGAATGTTTTCTGCAACGGCCGGCCGCAGAACCGGCATGGGCCGTAATTTGTTTGTTGAGCTTCTATCATTTCAGTCCTCCTGTATCAATGGTAACCGTAACCACTTGCGGTCCCTATCGAATTTAATCCACTTTGCGTGGCTATACCTGTTCAATTCTTTGGGCTGCATCACGACTGCTTAAAACGCAGTCGTGGGTCATGAGATATCCCCATTCTGCATAACGGCCGACGCGGACTATTCCATGCTGATCCAAAAAGGCATTGATCGTCTCAAGTGCCGGCTTCCGGTTGTGATCATAAATAACCTGCCCCCATGGAGAATGCCTCACCCTCAGTGATGTCACAGCCTGCTCGTTCTCAATCAGGCCCATTTCGATCAATTCCTCTTGGACTTTCTTGCCCACCCTGGGATGGTCGGTTGGCAAAGGTCTGTAGGCGGAGCCATAGACTTCTACAGCAATTCCACTGCAATTTGGTGGAGCATTATTGGGAGAAAAATTTTCCATGATGCTGATTCTTGTGCTCAACTTATCCTCATCATACACGTAGAGCCATTGTTCGTTCCTTTTTGCGCTGTGATTAAGGGTGATTTCGACCGAAAGAAATGTACTGGATCTCAAGAGCGAAGCCGCTTCCCGAACATCCTGGGGCGCATCTTCCGAAAGTTCAATGAAGACCGGCAGGGGCATGGTTGAGACCAACTTCTCGTATTGAGTGGTGGACTGGTCATTGAACCATAGCTGACGTTTACTGAAGTTAATCTTTTCGAGCCGTTTCTCGTAGATAATTCGTGATCCCTGAACAAACTTGTTGCAGTATGACAGAAAGCCACCTTTTAAAGGGTAACGCCATCCCTGGACCCAATAGGTTAGCCTATCCAAAGGCCCTTTGGCGCCATTCACCACGTCTTCGATGTTCGGATAGAATACGCGCTCGCCAATCCAGTCCACACCTAAGTTCACCGGATCGGTAGTCCAATACTTTCTCGTGTATGCAGCTGGAAAGGTTTCGGCGAATACGGGGCCAAACGCCTGGTAAAGCCATTCCTGATAATTGACTGGTTGTGCAGGTTCCGGATTTTTGTTTCGGGTTTCTAAAAAGCTATTCAGACATTTAGTGCGCAGAGGTTCCGGGATCTGATATAAATTGGATTGGGCGGGATGCTCAATCCAATTTCCACGATAATAATTGCTGACGCACGTTGGGCCCTCCACAAACTGCCCGTCTACGCTCTCCGCAAATAATTTCTGCACGTATTCACCGGGTCTGAATGAAACATGCGGACCGTCATCCCACGTGAATCCATCACGAAGCGTACTATAGATATGCCCGCCATAATAAGGCTTGGCTTCGTATATAAGGCATTTTTGATGACCGACGTGAAAAGACGTTGCCAGGCCCGATAAACCTGCGCCCAGAATAGTAATTTCTTCCATTACATGTTCCTCCTTCGTTCTCTAAAAGTGAAATACATTGTACGATTCCTAAATTAGACTTCTTTCAAAAGGTTCTTTTCCAAAAGCGCTTGTGCTGCGATTTGTACTTCATTAAACTTTAATTGACCTAACACGGCAATATCCAGCAAGCTATGATCTGCATCCGACATATTCAGCACCCAAAGCATCGCAAGCGGATCAACGACCTGTTTTTTCTTTCCTTCCATTCCCTCATATAACTTTCTCTTTCCCAGCTGTGGTTCACATTTCGGATACTGGTTTAAATATCGCTTATTGTTTTCGATGATATTCAATACTTCTAAATACTTCGACAAGGAACCCTCAAGAAACTCAGGTTTAACAAAATCCAGATTATCCGCCGAAGTGTGATATTCAGGATAACGGCTGTAAGGCGTTCTCATGAGACAACCCACGGGGAGATTGAACCCTGGGGAACAATACTGCCGCTCATCATACCCGTAAGGGAAAAAGTCTATGATTTCGTAATCTTCTTCTGATTCTTTCAGGGCGTGAATGACGGCCCCATCAATCTCTGCATCACCACGACGGGTCTTCTTGTATGTAATTCTTCCCGAATCACCCACGCCTGCTACAACAAGACCATGTTTGATCCGAGAAACTTTATTTTCGTTCAGCGAAAGCCATGTAATAGCACCGATTGTTCCCGGAATGAAGAGAAATCGGTAGGAGTACCTCAATGAAAGAGACGAGAGATGTTTCGCAAGATAGGTAGCAAGCGATATGCCGGATAGGTTGTCATTGCAAAGCGATGGGTGGCAGATATGACACGATATGAGAACTTCATCCCGTGTCGCCCCCGGCAGGTAATATTCACCATATGTCAGACTCCCTGCCGTCAGAGAAGTATCTATACAAACCTCATATTCTCCATCTTTGAATTCCAGCAACTGTTTATGGCTTAAACAAAAGCCCCAATCTTCCTTGTAGTATGAAGTACGATAAGGAATCCATCCGGGACGATCAGGGAGAGTGAACAAATGATCTTTTAATTCTGTTAAGGGCATCCTTTTCTTGATCGGAACACTGTAACTGACCAAATGTAAATTGGATTCTTGAAAATCGACAACCTTCTGACCCAGGCCGTTCTTGATGTAAGCATCACGGACATTCCATTCTTTTGGAACAGTCCAATCAAAGACTGTGGTTCCTGTCGGCACTTCATGAATTTTGAGAGGAATATATTGATTAATGATTTGAAGTGTTTCCCGGACACCGTTTCCCGTAATGCTCCGACAAATAGGATATAGCTTGGCGATCAAGGCATGCATCTTTCGGCCAAAATCCTCTTCTTGAAACTGCTCAAGAGAGCTCTTCAATTCCATTTCAGATTTCATTTATTAGGCTCAAA
>Ga0255340_1005284_pt1 | contig 11839 bp, 15 predicted proteins | sample wastewater_treat_7_FD_192417 | JGI IMG/M metagenome (GOLD analysis project Ga0255340, IMG submission 192417) | Wastewater microbial communities from Lulu Island WWTP, Vancouver, Canada - plant10 | ecosystem: Engineered > WWTP > Wastewater > Unclassified | place: Canada: Vancouver, British... | reverse complement strand
TGATATTTGTGGAATAGTAAATTGTAAATTACTTTGCCTCCGGGCTTGGTATTGTCGTTCGATCCCCCAACAACTACTATGCTTTTGGGGTTTAATATGGCTTCTGATATCATGTCGCTTATTCTGTGTCCGAAATTAGAAATAGATTCAATCGGAATTATTGATGAATATCAGTTACTTTAAATGATATTTACTTTTCTTCTTTCGAATATTTCTTATGGTTCATTTGTTGTGAGGTTGTATTTTAAACATTGATATTTTAATACTAGATTTGATTTATTTCGTAATTTTAGTGCATCTTAGATACCTGAAAAATTTAAACATAAGCATCATGAATTCTATCGCTCCTAATATTTTTGTCAATGATTTAAAGGCTACTGTCGATTTTTATAAAATCTTGGGCTTTGTTGTCACCGTTACCGTTCCGGAGGTGGGTGACCCGGTTTGGGTGATGATGAATAATGGAAATGTTGTTTTTATGTTTCAGTCTTTTGCTAGTTTGGGTGATGAATTGCCTGAAATAAATAGAACTTCTGGTGGATCATTGTTGCTTTATATTCAAGTAAATAACATTAGAGCTTTCTTTGATGAGATTTCTACTAAAGTCAGAATACTCAAAGGCCTCGAAAAAACATTCTATGGTGCAACTGAATTTTCAATTCTTGATAATAACAGCTTTGTTCTCACCTTTGCGGAAGATGAATAGTATTCGTGTGATTATTTTTTTTGGTTTTAATCACCATAATGAGTGATATTTATCAATTGAAGATGTTTTTTGGTACTATTCAATGATTTGATGTTGTTTTAACTCTTTTTTACAAGCGTTTTGTTTGTAATGGTCGAATAATATTTTTGTGGAGATGCTTAATTGAATATCCAGTTTCGTTACTACTTGTCGGAATGATTTCTGTGATTAATTTTGCATCTTCTTAATATCACAACGCAAGGTTTATGTTTACAATCATGTTTTGTGCTTATTGATAATCACCACTATTATTAATTATCATTCTCTTTCAATGAAATTTAAAAACTTACTTGCAGTTTCGTTTGTCTTGTTATCATATTTATCGTCTGCTCAAGATCGCATGTTCGCATTTACTTATCAGTCAAATGTGTTGAATAAGGGCAGCTTTGATTTAGAATTTCAAAATGAATTATTGGCTGGGAAATCCGGGAAGTATAGTCCTTATGCATTTGGACAAAATTTAAATCAACGATTAGAATTTGAATTCGGTTTGGGACATAACGTCCAAACGTCTTTTTATCTCAACTCTGAATTGTTTAATTATGCCGATACTTCAATGGATGAATTAGCGCAGGAGTTGAAAATAAGTTTTAGCAATGAATGGAAGTGGAAGTTATCAGATCCTGTTGCCAATACTATTGGATTCGCTTTATATGAGGAACTTGAAATTGGAGGAAATAATTTTGAGTCTGAAACGAAGTTGATTTTTGATAAAAGAATGGGTAAAGATTTATTGGCTTTTAATGCTGTTGCTGTTTATGAAATCGAAAGGGAAGTGACTCATGAAGATGGAAAGTTGGAGATGGAGTGGGAGCAGAGTTATCCTTTGGAGTTTGATATGGCTTACATGCATTTTTTTACTCCTCAATTCGGATTAGGTGTTGAAATGATTAATAGTAATGAAATGAACAAAGAGGATGGATGGATGAATTCTGTTTTGTATGGGGGATTATCTATGCATGCTCAATCCGGACGTTTCTTTGCAAATCTTTCTGCCTTACCTCAGTTATCCAATCTTCATAAAACGGATTTTGCACCGGGCGAATTAGATCTTGATGGCGGTCAAAAACTTTCTACTCGATTAATTATTGGTTATAGCTTCTGATGAAATATTTTCTTATAGCTTTTATAGCTTTAATGGTTTATGGATGCTCTCCATCACTGTATAAACCCAATGTTGCCGATGCTAAAGTCCAAGAGTCTTTGTTAAACGGACGAAAGCTTTATGTCGCTCGTTGCAGCAATTGCCATAACCTTCATTTGCCTAAAGAATTTTCTTCCGAAATCTGGAAAAAGCAACTCGATTTGATGCAAGTTAGAGCTGGAATATCTGACGATGAAAAAAAGTTGATTTTAGATTATCTACTTTATAAGTAGTTTTTGTAATTTGACAACCAAATATTAAATAATGAAGAATTGGCGGTTGTTATTATCTGGAGATGATTTAAGATCTATTGGGAAAAGCAATAATGTTGTGCATTTATTAAAATCCCAAGAGGATTTTGATAGCTTATTTAAACTCATATACGATGTTAATCGTTCGGTTGCAATGCGTGCCGCTGATGCTTTAGAGAAATGTTCAATCGTAAACCCTTCTTATATAGGTAAGCATAAAACTGAAATTTTACGATTGTCCTCTGATTGCTCTCATATCGAGTTGAAATGGCATTTGGCTCTTTTTATGAGTCGTTTACGTTTTTTGGAGAATGAAAGTGAAAGGGTTTCTACGATTTTATTTGGTTGGCTTTGTAATAAATCTGAAAGTAAAATCGTTAGGGTAAATACTTTGCAAGCAATTGTCGAATTAGCAAAGGATTTCCCTCAATTTGAGAAGAAATTGGCTACTGTTTTACCAGGGATTATCGATGAAAACATTCCTTCCTTAAACGCAAGGATAAAAAAATTGAAATTACAATAAACTATTCGTAACTTTATTGCCTACTTCTTTGTATCACAGTTATTTCCAAATCAATCTATGAGGTTATTACTAATTTCTTTGTTTGCACTTTTAGTACAGACTGCCTTTTGTCAATCAGATAATTCTCCCGAATTCGGAGGCGTTTACCCTTTACAATTAAATTCTGAAGCTGTTCCTTGCATCACTCCCGATCAGTATACGGAATTGGAGAAGTCTACGCAGGAAAATTTAAATCGGTTGAACATTTCTACTAATCGTACCGCAGTAACTTTGTTTAGCTGGCCTTTGCGTTTGGCATCGGGTTTGAACGATTGTAGTTATTACGGAATTACAAATTACCTCGATCAAGATAATACTTCCGGCTTGCTTGATTGGAATTGTGGTTCGGTTACTTATAATGGACATAAAGGAACTGATATTTGTTCTTGGCCTTATCCTTTTTTGAAAATGGATAGCAATAGTGTAGATGTAATTGCTGCTGCACCTGGCACTATTTTGAATAAGGTGGACGGCAATTTCGATAAGAATTGTGTCACGAATTCGTCGACTCCCAATTATATTTCTATTCTTCATGCCGATGGTTCTGTTGCTCATTATTATCATATGAAGAAAAATTCACTAACGAGTAAGTCTGTGGGACAATCCGTTGCTACCGGTGAATTTTTGGGTATTGTTGGTAGCTCAGGAAATTCAACTGCACCTCATTTGCATTTTGAGGTTTGGAGTGGTTCATCTGTATCTACATTGAAAGATTCCTACGCAGGAACTTGTAATAGCTTAAATACTACTTCCTGGTGGGCAAACCAAAAGCCTTATACTGAACCTTTGGTGATACATGCATCAGTAAATTCTTCTGCTCCTGTAATGCCTGCTTGTCCAACAACAGAAACTCCTAATGAAGACACATGTTTTTCATCCGGAGCATCAGCTAATTTTGTGATTTTTATTCGAAATGAAACTCCGGGGACTACTGTTAATATGAGAATAGTGCGACCTAACGGAAATACTTTTTCAAGCTGGACACATACCTGCACTGGGTCATATTTACTGACATATTGGTACTGGATTAAATCATTGCCAACTCAAGCTGGGAATTATGTTTTTGAAGCTGTTTACAATGGCGATACTTGCAGATATAATTTTAAAGTTAATTGTTTTGTAGGATTAAATTCTCTTGATATAAATAATTCTTTTTCGATTGCTCCCAATCCATTTAACGAAACGGCAGTTATAAAGTCAACATTGGATTTAGCCGATTTTCAAATTCGTGTTTTTAATTTAGAGGGTAAATTGCTTTTTGAAAATAGTAAATTGTCAGGGTATGAAGTTGTTTTGGATAGAACCGGCATTCCTTCGGGAATGTATTTTGTTCAATTTTATCGTGAAGGAGTATTGCTAGGTCGATCAAAATTCATCATCACCGATCATTAAATTTATTATGCAATAAATGAGATTAGTCAGTTTTTGGAATAATAAAGGATAAAAAGGTCTTTTAATATTTTTTTCGCATTTACATTTGCCTTAAAATTAATAGAATGTTTTCCAAGGCTTGTGAATACGCAATTAAGGCTTCTATATTCATCGCGTTAAAATCTTTAAACGATGATAGGGTAGGGTTGCTCGAAATTGCAGAGGAAATCGATAGTCCGGTTTCGTTTACCGCTAAGATTCTGCAAAATTTGGTGAGACATCAAATAATTGACTCTGTGAAAGGTCCTCATGGAGGATTTGGTATGAAGAAGTCGGATATACCGAAGCTTAAGTTAAGTAAAGTTGTAGCGGCCATTGATGGCGAGTCTGTTTTTAAAGGTTGCGGATTAGGTTTCCATCATTGTAACGAAAAGAAACCATGTTCAATTCACAATAAGTTTAAAGTTGTGCGTAACGAATTGAAAAATATGCTCGAGAATACAACATTACTAGAACTTTCAGAGGATATTAAGAATGGGAAATCATTTTTAATTCGCAATTAGAAATTTGTGTTTGCTTGACTGTGTAGAAATAAAAATATAAAAAAATGGAAATGACAAAATCCCCTAGTGTAGGTTCATTCGTAGCGAATGATTTTCGCACTGCTGCCGTATTTCAAAAATATGGTATCGATTTTTGCTGTAAGGGCGGCAAGTCGGTTGATGAAGTTTGTAATGCAAAGAATATTGATCGCGATATTCTTTTGAAGGAGTTAGATGATGTGTCGTTGATTCCTGGTACTGCTGACAATGACTATAGCACTTGGCCTCTTGATAAATTAATCGATTATATCGAAAACAATCATCATCGCTATGTTGAAAATGCAATTCCGCCTTTAACGCAATTTCTTGATAAGTTATGCAATGTTCATGGAGGAAATCATCCCGAATTATTTGAGATTAAAGAGCAGTTTAATGCCGCTTCCGGTGAGTTGGCTGCGCATATGAAGAAGGAGGAGTTGATATTATTCCCTTTTGTTTATAGAATGGTGGAAGCGATTAATTCGGGTGTCGATATGAATGCCGCTCCTTTTGGTACGGTAAAAAATCCGATCGCAATGATGATGCATGAACATGATGTGGAAGGTGATCGCTTTAGTAAAATTTCATCTCTTAGTAATAATTATACTCCTCCTGCCGATGGATGTACTACGTACCGTGTGGCTTTCGCTCTTTTAAAGGAATTCGAGGAGGATCTTCATAAACATATTCATCTCGAAAACAATATCCTTTTCCCTAAAGCGCTGGAGATGGAAATGAAGATTATTTCATAAAATAGTATAGATTGGTTTTTTCATGGTTATGGCAGGATCGTTTGGCGAAATGATCCTGCTTTTTATTATCTTCGGTATTGATTTATATTCTAACAAATCTATCCGATGAAATTATTAATTTCAATTCTTTTTTTGCTAGCTGTGGGCTGCAATTCTGATGATGATAACAATTCCTCTCCATCAACTGCGTTTATCGATATGTCAGGAGTAGCTTCTATTACTGAAACTGATGATGTAGGTGCATATTTAGGGAATGTTGATTCAACTGATTGGACAACCAATGAAGTTCATTCCGCAGCTGTAAATTCTTTGTTTGATTTTTCTGATACACTCGATTATACAGGAGCTCAATCTTCCACTATAACTATTTCCGCTATGCCTAATCCTACTCAGGAAATGTTGACACTTGCAGTAGATGCCGGAAATATTGCTGTAATGAAATTTGTAATTACAAACGCTTCCGGACAAAAAATTCAAAATGGAGTAATGAAGCTTTCCGCAAATCATAGCCTGTTTTTACTCGATTTGAATGATAGCTTATATGCTTCCGGTAAATATTACCGCATGTACTATAAGTTATACAAATCCGACAAAACTGCTTTTGCTGCCGGACATGGCGATATCAAGAAGATTTGAATTGTAAACATTACTTGTCTCGAAATCATTTTCTTTTTCGTTGAAATTGCAATGAGTAAGGTGGCTAGCAGAATAATTTTATAATTTTACTGCATGAATTTAACCTTGAAACATTTTTGTTATGCTATTGTATTGTTCTCGCTGTGGATTCTTTCCGCTTGCGGTGAGGGTAAGAGTAATACTGTTGCAAAAGATGTTCCAAATAAAGATAGTTTAAGTTATATGACTGATAATAAGGTGTTTGCAAAGATGAAAGTGGAAGTTTGGAGCGACATTATGTGTCCGTTTTGTTATATCGGTAAACGACATTATGAACAGGCATTAAAGCAATTCGCTGATAGTAATAATGTAGAAATTGTGTGGAAGAGTTTCCAGTTAGATCCCGATATTCCTTCTTCGTTCGATACTAAAGTTAATGTTTATCAGTATCTGGCGGATCGAAAAGGTATCAGCTATCAACAGTCGGTTGCGATGCATCAAAATGTTGTGAATATGGCTGAAGCTGCTGGACTTTCTTATCATTTCGACAAGGTTGTTGTGGCAAATTCTTTTAATGCGCATCGCCTCATTCAATTAGCAAAGGAAAAAGGCAAAGGAGATGAAATCGAAGAACGATTGTTTTATGCATATTTTACTGAGGGAAAAGATTGTGGTGATTTGAAAGTTTTGACTGAAATTGGTACTTCTATTGGTTTGTCTAATGCCGATGTTCAAGAAGCATTTACGAATGATGTTTACGCTTATCGTGTAAAGCAAGATATTCATGAAGCTGATAGCATTCGTGTCTCAGGTGTACCTTTCTTTGTATTTGATCGGAAATATGCTGTCTCTGGTGCTCAGCCAGTAGAAGTATTTTTATCGACTTTATCGAAGTCCTTTGCTGAGTGGAGAAAGAATAATCCAGTTTCTGCACTTGAAGTTTCTAACGGACCTGCTTGCTCACCTGATAAAGATTGTAAATAATTTCAAACTACTTTTAATGATTCCTCGTTTCGAATTGCTTTCTGAAAAAAGATTGTTCGGCAAATCTGTTGTAATGTCGTATAGTCAAAATAGAACGCAGGAACTTTGGCGTTCTTTTATGATGAATCGTAAAATGATTTCTAATAGTGTCGGTGCAGATTTGTTTTCAATTCAATTTTATCCTCCAATATTTGATTGGTCACAGTTTAGTCCATCAATTACATTTGAAAAATGGGCTGCCTGTGAAGTTGATGCTTCTGCTGTTCTTCCGGTAGGATTTAAAGAGGTTGTTTTGCCGGTCGGACTCTATGCTGTATTTTCATATAAAGGCTCTTCTAATCGAGGCGAAGAGGTGTTTAAATCGATATTTTGTGATTGGTTGCCATCGTCTGAGTATTCAATCGACGATCGTCCCCATTTCGAAATCTTGGGAGAAAAATACATGCAAGGTTCTGATGATTCAGAGGAGGAAATCTGGATACCGGTGAAATTGAAAAGCTAGCATAATTTTAATGATTACTTTTTTTGTATAGAAATGCTTGCTATTGAAATTTCCTAATTATTTAGTAACGGATTAACCGGTACAAATCGTGATACTTATGCATTCGATTTTACATCAAAAGCGAATGCTATTCCGCGCATTAAATATAAATTTGTTTTCGGTGACTAACTTAAATGATATAACAAAATTGGTAAGTTTAACGGTAGTTACTGAATAATAAATAGTTTTAAAAAAGGAAGAGGTTCTCGTTATTGAGAACCTCTTCCTTTTTTATTTATTTCATTGCAGTTTGCTTGCTTGAATCAGGGATCTTTCCTGTTAAGGCTTTCAAAAAGCTGTAAATTTTATCGATGTCTGCTTGACTTAAATCTTTATTCAATTCTGTTTTTCCCATAATTTTTATGGCTTCTTTTAAGTCGGCAATACTACCATCATGAAAATAGGGTGCTGTTTTGTCAATATTACGAAGAGAAGGAACTTTGAACATGTCTTTGTCACTATCTTTCTTCGTTTGTTTTTTCAACCCTTCGTCGTTGCCTTTGCTATGTGTTAATGTTCTGTAATCGCCAAAAAGGGCAAATTTTTGCATCATGGTTCCTCCAACTGCAGGACCATTATGACAGGTAATACATCCTGCATCCATAAATGTTTTTAAGCCTTCTTTTTCTTCAGCCGTTAGTGCATTGTGATCACTATTTAAGAAATCGTCGAATTTTGATGGGGTTATTAATGTGCGTTCAAATGCAGCAATCGATTTTTTAATATTTGCAAATGTGATAGCTTCTTTATCCTCCGGAAATGCTGCTTTGAACATCTTTTGATATTCTTCAACACCTCTAAGTTTTTTCTCGATATATGCCTCGTTCGGGATTGCCATTTCAACAGGATTTAATATCGGTCCTCCGGCTTGTTCTTCTACGTCTTTTGCTCTGCCATCCCAAAACTGAATTGCATGAAGCGCAGAGTTGAATACTGTAGGTGAATTGCGTTCTCCAAAATTACCGGCATCTCCTTTTGAAGTGGGTAAATTATCAACGCCATAGGTTTCTAAATTATGACAAGAATTGCAACTGTTGTTTCCTTTAAGACTTAATCTTGTATCTAAATATAGCGCCTTTCCTAATGCAGTTTTTTCGTTTGTTATTTTATTCTCTGGGTTTTCCGCTACTGCCGGTAACGCTTGAAAATAGGTTTGTGCTTGTTGAAGTAAATCTTTGTCTGCTTGTGTTGGACCTGCATCCGCTGTCGGTTGCTCTTTTTGACCCCCTCCGCAAGATGATAATCCGATAAGTATCGGAATGATTAATGCTAATGGCTTTCTCATATGATGAAATTTTAGGGTGCAAAATTACTGTGGCAGTTATTAGCAAAAAATGATTGAAGTCACGCTTTTAGCTTGTTGTTTTACGTTTTGCTCCTTTGTCAACTTTCAATATATTTGTTTCAACTTTTAATTGCTTGATTCCATCATTTAGAGTTGATCTCTCGGTAAATAGTATTGTGAAAAAACATGAAAAAATTTATTCTGCTTATTTTGCTTATCTCTTTGATGTTCACGTGTCAAGCGCAAAGCGCAAGGATTCTGAAAAATGTGGTCGATAAGGAGTCTCGTGACTATAAAAGGGCCATGATTTACGGAATATTTGTTCAACGTTTAGGCTTTAAAAGCGGAGGGTTTCCGCAGTATGTGAAGGTTTATAATTTTGATCAGAATAAAGAGTATCGATTAAGAGTTAAAGATGCTTTTACTGCTCAAAAAAACTCGCTATTTTGCGCAGAGTTACCTTTAGGTATGTATGAATTACGTTCGTACATTTACATCCAATCTAAATGGTACGGTGGAAAGGAATTTGAAGAACAACTGTACAAAAATATTGATTGTTCTGATTCTGTAAAGTACAAAGCTGCTGTTGATAGTCTAGGATTAAGTTCTTTTAAAAGATTTTCTTTTACTGTTAACGAAATATCTCCTTATTATGTCGGGCAATGGGAATTTGGAACCGGGTTAGTTTCTTTCTCTTCCGATAAACAAACATCTGACGAAAAATTAAAACGATTGATTCATGTATCAGATGGATCAAAAGCAATTTCAATTTTACCTCAATAAATATTTATGAATTTCGAATTATTTAATACTGAAAATCTTACTTTGCGGAAACTTACTCCCGAGGTTTATACTTTTGTTCATACGCATTATGATGATAATAAATTATCTGAGTTTTTCGGCTTTTCTTCTCGAGAAGAAATTATTAAAAGCCGTGCTCGCCACTCGATGGGAATGTCAACTTTTAACCGTTCGTTTGTGAATTTTCAATTGATGGATAAATCTTCTGGTGAAATTATTGGCGGTTGTGGATTTCATACTTGGTATTTCGAACACCAAAGGGCTGAGATCGGTTATGATCTTAAATTCGAATCTTACAAACGAAAAGGTTTAATGTCGCAAGCATTAAATTTAGTACTCGATTATGGCTTCTCTACTATGGATCTGAATCGTGTTGAAGCTTGCATCGGACCTAAAAATGAGGCTTCCATCGCTTTAGTTAAAAAATTTGGATTTGTTCAAGAGGGATTGTTGCGTCAACATTATAAGAAAGAAACCGGCATTGAAGATTCACTAGTGTTTTCTTTGTTGCGCTCCGAATATAAAATGTAATTCAATAAGATTTATAATCTTTGTAGTATGATTTCGCACCTCCAACATTCTGAGATAATTTTATTCGTCAATGATGAACAATTGAGTGCGAAATTTTATGCCGCCTTGTTTCGAACAAAGCCTGCTATGATTGCTCCTGGTATGGTTGAATTTGTTATTTCAGATTCTTTGAAATTGGGTTTGATGCCTGCTTCCGGTATTGCTAAAATTATTGAACCAATACTTCCTCACCCTAATTCCGGCTCAGGAATTCCTCGTTGCGAGTTGTATTTTTTAGTTGATGATGTTGATTTTGAAATGGACCATGCATTAATCTGCGGAGCGAAATTGGTTAATGAAATTGCCGATAGAGATTGGGGCGATAGAGTAGGGTATGTTGCCGATCCCGATGGACATGTTATCGCCTTTGCTAAAAGATTATAAGACCATGATTTATTTGCGCCCATACGATCCGGTTGAGGTTAATCGTTTGTTATCTTGGATTGATTCCCCTGAATTATTAGTCCGATTTGCAGGTCCTGGATTCGATTTTCCACTCTCCAAATCACAATGGGAAAATCATTTATTGGATAAAGCTATTTTCCCATATTTTGTGGTTGATATTGAGTCGGATGAAACGATTGGTTATGCAGAATTGGTTTCAATGAATAATATTGAAGTGAAATTTTGTCGCTTGATTATAGGCGAGGCCGATTTTAGAGGTATTGGTTTTGGGAAGTTACTCGTGAAGGAATTGATTTATGAGGCCTTATCTCGTTTTAATCCCTCAAAAATTACTTTGAATGTTTATCAAGATAATATTGCCGCTTTGAAGTGCTATTTGTCGGAAGGCTTCGTGGTAAATGAGTCGGTTTCAAGGTCTTCCTTGGTAGATGGAGTTGAATGGAAGTCTTACCAAATGGATTTTATTCCCAGCTGATTCTTGAGTTTTCGCCTATTTTGTCGTAAAACTGTCTTTTTTCAACATTTCAGGACGAAGAAATCCTTGATTTTGGCATGAAATAAATCGTTTTTTTCTGTAATATTACCATTCTGATTAAGGTGCATAGCAGTCACTTAACCGTTCTTCCGCGATCTGGTTATTAGGAGAATTTTAAAATTCATTTCTGCCCATTGCCGCCTTTATAGTTAGTTTAATATCTTGAATAATATCTGTTCGCATGTCGAAGAATATAAGTGAATTATCGGGTCGCAAAGGTCTTTCTAAGAATTTATTCGAGGAATTGGGACTTGCAGCTGCGAAAGATGGTACTCCCTCTATTGATGATTTAGATCGCATTCGGGAGGAGTTTCTCGTTGGTAAATCTACCGTTTATGGTACCGTTTCTTTTTATGATTTTTTAAAGCCTGAGAACCAAGGTAAAAAGGCTTATGTCTGCAATGGCAGTGCTTGCCTCGTTGCAGGTACACAAAAACATGTTCACGATAAATTGAAATCGTCTTTCGACGAGAATGAAATTGGTGAAATGTGTTGCTTGGGAAGATGTCATGAGAATAGTGCTTTTCATGTAAATGGAAATAATTTCTCAGGAGATGATATCAATAGTTTGAATGATATTACTTCAAAAAAAATCAAGACGCGCGAGTCTTATCATGTAGGTAGCACCGGAGCTGCCGTTCTTACTACTGATTATGGCGATCCTGCGAAGTATTATAATATTTTTAAAGCTTTCATT
>Ga0255340_1005283_pt1 | contig 11840 bp, 8 predicted proteins | sample wastewater_treat_7_FD_192417 | JGI IMG/M metagenome (GOLD analysis project Ga0255340, IMG submission 192417) | Wastewater microbial communities from Lulu Island WWTP, Vancouver, Canada - plant10 | ecosystem: Engineered > WWTP > Wastewater > Unclassified | place: Canada: Vancouver, British... | reverse complement strand
TGAAGGTGCAACAGTTACGCGATTCCCGGCCTTTCCAACAATCATTATTTCATCGTAACAGGCAGGAGGATTGGTCCAGGTAAGGGTTGCTTCCCCATTGCCTGGAGATGCTGCAACTGATGTGACACTTCCAACTCCATTGACTACAACTATTGCTGAACTTTCGCTTCCGGTTATTTCAGGATCGTCGCAATCAATCCTTATTTTATACCCTGTGCCGGTGGCTGTTCCGGCAGGTATGGCAATATTGATATTTCCTGATGGATTTAACCCACTAATTCCTGATAAAGAACCAATTTGGGTTGCACTTTCAAAGTTGCCCTCTGCGTCTGAAAGATAAGCTGTAAATCTTGCATCTGAAAAGTTTCCGGTGGAAGTATAAGCTACTGTTCCGTTGAGAGGTGTAGACCCATCCAGGCAGAAAGGTGAAGGGGCAACTGCTCCGGTAGTTATCGAAAGTGGCAAAGCACCTACCTCCACTAAGATTGTGACCCAGTTGCTTGAAGAGCTAACCTGTGACCAGTTTGTTGCATTGAATGTTGTCACTCCGGTGAGGGAATGCATGCCAAGGGTATTGACTGTTATGGCAGATTGAGTAGTCATAGGTGAAGCTAGTGCGGTATTAACGTCGTTAGCATTACGGTGGCCACCAAAGCCCATGATCCAACTCGATGAAAGCGTTGATTCAGCTAGAGCTGAATACCGTAAAACATTACTAGAGCTTGTGGCTCCATTAGTGGAGTTCTGTATTATAGGACTGGCTGCTAGTGTACCCCTGAGCACAATTACCTCAACTGCTGCTGCGTTTGCAAAATTATAGGAACCATCTCCGGACTGAAGATACCTGTAGGAGAGGCGGGCAGACGCTGTATAAGGCCAAAACCAAAATCTGGTGTAGGAGCTGCTTTCGGTTGTTATACTGGAAAATCCTGTAGGGTTTGATGGGGCGGTTGTTGAACCGCTTCTGAATGCGAAAACCAGTGCAAGATCGCCCGGTTGCCAGCCAGGAATTGAACTAAAATTAAGCGCAGTACCATTCGCAGCTGCACGTGCCACAAAACTGATCTGCGCCTTCCCGGGTATCGAGGAAAGCATGAACAGCAGAAGCACTAATCCAAATAACAACCTTACTTTCAATGATTTCGAAAATCTCATATTGTTCTTTCTGTTTTGAATTGAGATAACTTTCTTTAAGGCTCCTGACATGAATGAGTGTATTCCTTCCATTTTCCTTATTTTTAAATCATAAATATTATGATCTGCACTTGTTTTAGCAAATTTAGTAAAATATTATCCGAAACTATGGTTCTCAGGCATAAAAACCTAATGTTTTATTTAAAACCATGTCTGCCTTCCCGCCGAATTTACGATATCATCCCGCTAATACAATAATTCTGTCAAAATAAGCCTGGCTCCATTAGAATGACTTCATTAAAAGAAGATTCATGTAATATATCAACCAACTGGTCAAAATAAGGTCCTGAAGAAACTCAAATTATAATAACTGCACTAATTTTAAACATTTGAAAAGGAATTGTTTCGTTTACATATTGTCTTCCGGAGATCATTCTGAGAATCCCGGAATTGATCAACTGGCTTGAAAAATGAAAAAGATTGTAAGAATATCATGGCGCAAAGTGATGTTTTTTATCACTGGCCTGGGCGCACTCCTGTGGTTCCTGATACGTGTAATTCCTAAACCCAGCCGTGCCGCATATCCTTGCATGCGGGCAGCCGCACCGGTGGCATCAGCTTTCGTTCTGTATGTGCTTGGACTGTTTGCCACTGCTGCATTCTTCAAAAAGTCAAAGAGACTCTTCTCACAATCCAGACATGCCCTGGCATCAATCTTTCTTTTAGCAGGAATCTTTTCTGCTATGCTGACGACATTTACTTCAGACAAGCCTTTATATGCAGGTATTCAGGATTTTACACAAGATGTGAATAATCCTGTTGGCACAGCCAGGGGTATTTACCCGGGAAGAGTTGTTATGATCCATGATCCAAATGCCACTGACGAGACCTGCAATAATTCATCATTGTCTGACGGCTATTTCCAATCCGTTAACAATAACCAGGCTGTGGTTGACCAGATGGTTTCAGCAGCCATCCGGTTGCTTACCGGTACAACAACTGATGCCAATGCCTGGAATGCCATATTCCGGCACTATAATCAAAACCACGAGAAAGGCAATGTTGGTTATTCATCCTCCGAAAAAATATTCATTAAAATAAATGCAACCAGTGGCTGGGATGGAAATTTCAACACCAGCACCCTGGAACCAAACCGTTATAATGGCTATTACATTTCCGAGACTTCCCCTCAGATAGTGCTTTCAGTTTTGCGTCAGTTGATTGATACCCTTGGGGTACCCGAGGGAAATATCTATATCGGCGATCCCATGAAGCATATATATCAACATAGCTATAATCTGTGGCATGCCGAATTTCCTGATGTGCACTATCTTGATAATGACGCTACCTATAACAACCGGGGCAGAGAACAGGCAGTAAAAAGCACTACTGCCCTTATTTATTATTCCGACAGGGGCTCTATATTGAAAACAGGATCGTGGAATAATGCCAACTCAGGCAGCCCTGTAACACAAGATTATCTTTATCAGATCTATGAACAGGCAGATTACATAATCAATATCCCTGCACTTAAAGGCCATGCAAGGGCTGGTATCACACTTTTTGCAAAGAACCATCTTGGATCCAACATCAGGGATGATGCGAAGCACCTTCACATGGGACTTGTGAATCCGGACAATTATCCAAGTACATTAAACCCCCGATACAACATGGGAATGTACCGCGTCCAGGTAGATCTGATGGGTCATGCTTTGCTCGGAGGCAAGGAATTATTCTACCTGCTTGACGGCCTCTGGGGAGGATCTGAGTCAATTGATCCTCCAAGAAAGTTTTCAAGCACCCCGTTCAATACCGAGTTTTCCTCAGATTGGTCCTCTTGTATTATTGTGTCGCAGGATCCGGTTGCAATAGAATCAGTTGGGTTTGATCTTCTCAGGAATGAGTTCGTCACCAGTTTTCCATTTCCTCAAATGGGTGGAGTTGATGATTATCTGCACCAGGCGGCCGATAATACCTGCTGGCCTGCCGGTATAACATATGATCCAAATCACCCAACAGGTACAACTCCACTGCACAGCATGGGTGTTCATGAACACTGGAACAATGCAGCCAGTAAACAATATACCAGGAATCTCGGAACAGGTGATGGAATTGAATTGATAATTGCCAGAACATGGCAGGGTAAAAACACTGACTGGAGTCTTTCCACAAACTGGTCCGGTGGTGGTGTTCCGGGTGAAAATGATTATGCTTATATCTATGCACCAATCGCTGACGCAAACCCCAAGCCAGCTTATCCCTTCCAACCGGTCATTTCTGCCTCAACAACAGCCACCTGCAGAAACTTGTCCGTCATGCCCGGGGCCTCTCTTGTTATCAACCCGGGGCAAGCTCTGACTGTAAACGGGGATCTGTTCAACACCGGTACATTGACAATCGAATCAGATGCAGTCAATAATAGCGGTTCTCTTATTGTTAAAGGATCCAGTACAGGTATCATCACCTACAACCGTGTAATGCCTGACTCTCTTTATCATTATCTTTCATCACCGGTGAGCTGCACCGGCAATACCCTTCCGGGCGATTATGGCTCGTTCTATCTATGGGATGAAGTACAAGGCGACTGGGCAATAACAACCGACTATGTTCCCGGCAAGGGCTATACAACCGGCACACCATCGACAGGCAACACACTGTCTTTTACCGGCACTGTCATAACAGATGATATTATTACCATCGAGGCATCATCTCCCTATTCTGACGTCATGGAAGAAGGTGATTCATATGCATCCCGTCAATTCGTAACAGGCAGATCGGGATCAGGATGGGGAGGAGGAGGCTGGAACCTGCTGGGAAACCCATATACATCTGCACTTAACGTATCAGCTTTTATTGATGAGAATTATAGCGAGACCGCGGCTGATAACCAGTTTGATCCCAACTATGTTGCCCTTTATCTTTATAACGGCAGCACTTATTCTTATATAGGTTATTCAACAGGGTGGGATGTTGATAATCCCACCGAATTATCACAAACACATATCCAGGCAGGACAGGGGTTTTTTGTTCTTGCAAACAATAATAATTCGTCGTTCACCTTTAGGCGAAGCACCATGCAGGGCCATGCGAATGTTACCTTGCATAAATCTGCCAAAGCAAAAGACCCATGGCCCGGATTAGAGTTGAAAGTCAATTGTAACGGAAAGAAATCTTCTGCAATGATAGTCTACAATGACCAGATGAATGTGGGTCTTGACCCCGGATATGATGTCGGCCTTTATGACTCCGGGGCAGACATTGATGTCTTCACAACCCTTGCAGCAGGTAACAACACTGTGAATTACGCCCGACAGGCTCTGCCGGCATGGGGTGCAGACACGATAACCGTCCCTTTAGGTATTAATTCAAAAAAGGGAGGAACAGTGACATTCTCTGCCAGGACTGTGCCTCTCGATAATTACAGGTTCTGGCTCGAAGATCGCCTGACCGGATCAGTCATTGAACTGGGCGTCAACTCTTACAGCGCTGTCATCCCCGCAGAGACTTACGGCACGGGAAGATTCTTCCTGAAAGCAGGTACAACGATAACAAGCATCGTACCCGTGATTGCTATACCCGACGAACTGGATGTCAGAATATGGGTTTCTTCGTGGAATACGCTAAGCATTGAAGGTGAGATAAGCGACAGGGCTACCTGTACTATATATGATATATCCGGCCATATAATACTTGAAGCTCAACTTACTGATACAAATCTTAACACTGTTTCACTTCCGGTAGTGGCAAATGGCATTTATGTGATTAAAATCACCGATGGGAATAAAGTCGCTACAAAGAAGGTATTCCTGTAACAGGTCATAAACCGGTTAGCTCTGCCGTATAATCAGCCCCAGGCTGATCATCTGCTCCAGGTGCTCTTCCACATCACTCCTGCACTGATAAGTATCAACCTCATATTCTTCCATGAGGGCTAAATATAATTCATCCAATGCCAGTGGACTCTCCAGTAAATCCCAGATCCGTGTGGCCACAGGGTTCAGTGAAAAATACTTCCCCTGCTCAATATCCATCATCACCATCTCGTCATGGAGACGACCGGAGATGGTTTTGCTGTTTCTGACATATTTTGTCTTGCAGTCCTGCGAGCCCGGGGTTTTGCGGTCTTTGAAAATATCATTCATATAGTGTCACTTTAATCTTTTTACCTTCGCCTTTGAATTTCTGTTTTTCCCCTTCTTTTGCCTTTACACTTTTATCTTTCATCTTATTTCATTACATACTTCTCAAACTCCTCCGCCGGCATGAAAGCCTTGATCAACAGCGCCTCCAGGATATTGCACCTGATCAGAAGCATCTCAAAGTCACCGGCCGGAACACCATTCAACGGAACCTCGGCAGCGGGACCACCCGCCAATGAAACACCATCTGTCGCAGCCCCGGCTGCAGAATCATCACCCGCCGCACCGGACCCCTTCAACTCCTTCATCACCGCCCCCAGGTCAACCAGCATCATCCTGAACCCGGCAACGGCATCCCTCCCAGTCACCCGACGATACTCAGCAATAACCTCATCCCGCATTGCCACCGCCTCCCTGACGGTCCGCAGAGCATCCTCCTGGCTGATCCCACCCCCGGCAAAAAGCTTCAGCAAACTGCACCGGTACGTAGAACATACATCGGCACGCGGCAGCTCATAAATAGTACAGGAACCTGAAAAATAACCACAGGGCAGCAGGAAATAATCACCATCCTCCCCGGTGCGGCCAGCCTCCTCTATCTTATCCGGCAGATGCCCTCTCTCTCCCGGCTGCAGCGTGGCATGCATGTAGAGGGTGCCGTCACAGCATAAACCGCATGTAATACAGATAGCCTGTTCCTCTTCCGGTGCGGTATTATTTCCCATGATACTCTACGGTAAAATCGTGGACGGCCTTTAAATAGACAAGGGCCCTGGAAAGTACTTTAATATCAACCGAATCAGGATGCCCCCTGTACCTGGAAATATCATTGGCCAGCAGGTCGAAATCAACAAAATGCAGATCAGTATTGTCCCTCCATATATCAGTCTCTTCCATGAATGAAACAGCGGCTTCCCTGAAAAGGTCTTCCATGAATGACCAGTAGACAGGATCATTCTTTGAATAGTTTCTGAGAACTTCGGAAGGCAGTATTCCTTCGCCAAGCTCACGTATAACAGGACGAAAATGATCGGTCTTGCAGAGAAGCTCAGACGGTACGCTTAGCATGTATTCAATTATACGCTTATCAAGAAGGGGATAGCGGTATTCAATGCCATTACGGTAACCCATTATAAACCAGCTTTCGCACCTCTCCTGAAGATGATAAAATCTCAACATCGCCAGATGAAACTTACGCCTTGAGGTATTGAAATGAAAATCCCTTATAGCACTTCTCTCGCTTTGTCTGAAAGGTTTCTTAAGGTACCTGGCATCATTCCTGAATGATTCCGCAGTACCACGGTCCAATATATGCAATGCCGGAAAGACAATACAATAAAGCATTCGTTTAATGAATCTCTTCAGTGGTACAATCCTGTTGCGCCTGAAAAAAATACGGAGTTTTAATCTTCGTAAGAGGTCAGGTTCTATGGCACTTGTACCGGTGCTGATGAACTCATCACCTCCCCAACCACTGAAGATAAGATTGGTATTTGTCCGGAGGATCTGATCTACAGTACCGGCTTCGGAAAAAAATCCATGATTGTCATAAAATGACGATACCCTTATCCGGAAATCAGCACTGTTCATATCAGAGAAGACGGCATTCATACCTACTTTTTCACACGTCTTGATGACAAGCTCTCTCTCGTCAGGTTTCGCATCACCCGGAATTGCTCTGTAGTGGGGAGACCATGAGTACCCGTCAAAATCATCCTGATGTGAATATTCCTGCCTTGCCAGGGCGGCAATAATACCGGAGTCGATACCTCCGCTGACATGCGCTCCTGCAATGAAACGGCTGTCGCACCGTATCTTCACAGAATCAGCCAGTAATGACCTGAGATCTGTCAGCATCCGGTCATGTGACAATCTCCTGCTTTCCCTTATTTTTTCAGGCTCCCAATACTTGTGGATTATCATGCCCGACCCTGAAAACTCCAGGTAATAACCCGGGAGCAGTTTCTTTACGTTCTTGCTTGGGTTCTTCCTGTAATCAATATACTTGAAATAGCCCATCAGGTAGTCGCTTTGAATACGCTGCCCTTCATGATAAGCCTTTGACAGACCTGTTATATCAGAAGAGAAAGAGAGCACATCACTGTTGCATATATAGGCAAGCGGACGTATCCCGAGATGGTCGCGGAAAAGATAGGCCTTTTTTGCTTTCGGCCGTATGATACAAATGGCAAAATCACCGTTCAGATGCTTTACAAACGAAGGGCCCTCAGTAATGAATAAACGGGCAATAAATTCAGGATCAGGCAACGCTGATGTAAGATCCTGCAATTCTGATAGTTCTGCTTTATTATATATATACCCTGACAGCAGGATCAGAATATCATTCCCCTCATCAGAATAGTGAAGATCAGCCGGTGAACATGGCAGCCGATTGTGCAGAAAATACCCTCCTGTAAAGCCAGTAGAATTAACCGGGTTGAATAACAGAGCCCTGGTATTAATGGCTTTACGGATGCGATTCGCAACCATTAGTGTATCAGAAGTGATTGAGAACGATCCGAAGATCACTGGACTAAGATTGAAGCTTGGGTATCAATAAAACAACACGGCCTTATCTTTAGGCTGAATCCATTTCGGAATATAAAATTGGAAATAGTAAAAAGAAGGAATGTGATTTTTTGATTAAACAGAGGTTAATCCTTATTATACCGGAGGATTTGGAGGTCCCTTTTTCCCTCCTCCTTCCGGACCAGTGCCTGATCCGCCAAAAGTGTCTTTCTTAATGTTAAGAATACAAACAACTGGCCTTGACCAGGGTTTTTTATTGATATTATCCTTTTTCATATCCGCTAATTGGGATGCAAATTAAAGCATTTCAAATTATCTGCAAAACATTTTATCATGTAAAGGTAATATTTTTAGATGAAACGCCAGCAACAAGTGATATATTTTCTTCAGAATCTGTAAAGTTCTGTGTAATCATCTCTTTTTTCCACTATTTCGAATTCCCCGGCATTTATCCACACATGAGCGATAGTCTTGTTATCAGCGGTCCTTGCCAATCCCATAGAAATCTGTGATGTGATCCTTCTGTGCCGGAGCATGCATCTTGCAGCCAGCGAGCTGACAAGGCATTTGTTCTTCCATGGACTCACTTTAGAAGCACGTTGGGTAGCTGCCTTTAGCAGGAAGAGTGCTTTTTGTTCCTGGTTCCTGACTTCCGATTCCTGATTCTTTGAACCCTTGACTCTAAACTCCGAATCCTGAACCCGGTCCCAAAATAAACCCGGTATCCGCCTGAACGGAATTACCTTTAGTAAAAGCCCCACCCACAGCTGAAGTGCCAAAGCTTCAAGAAAAAGCCTTCTCTCCCGCCCTGAAATCCTGAAAAACCTCCCTAACATTCCCTTTAACTTTTCCCTTTTGATCTTTTTACTTCTTACTTTTAATTATCATCTTTTATCTTATCCAGATATTGTTTAACCGTTTCATACAGACCAGTTATCCCTATTCTTTTCGGCCTTATCACTCTCACGAACCTTGTCTGTTCCACAATTTTCACCAGTTGCTGCAGGTAGGCAGCCTCCGTCTCCGGCATCCCTGCCAGTATCTCCCATGAGCATACCTCGCTGCGCAGCAGTGAGAACCTCTCCGCCGGGGAGGGCTCGCTGAACACCGGTCTCTCCACCGGGCCGGTCTCTATCTTCACTATCACCTTCAGCGGGAAAGGATTCATCCGGACGGGCGTCAGGCTGACATACTTCTTGCCTGTGCCGCTCTCCGCCTCAGAAAGCGCATCAGGACTGATACCCAATTCCTCCGCAGTTTCCTTCCGGATCTTTACCCTCCGTTTAAGGGGCATGATGCAAGGCTGTTCATCTTCGAAGACCACAGGGGTAAGATCATCTGTCAGAAATCCGCCGCCATGCAAGGCAAAAGACAAAGTAACTGATGATTTTCCGGCGCCTGTTTCTCCGGGCACCATAACTCCCATACCATTATAAACAAAGCCGCTTGCATGAAAGTTGATGATCTTCCGCTGATGGAGCAAAGCCACCAGAACCTGACCGTTGAGATATAACCGGACCCACTCAGGATCGGCGCCTTTGTCAACACTGTATAGAATCTCACTGCCGTTGTGCGCAAAAAAGCTCCCCACGCCCTCAACCTGAAGGGAAAACTCATTCTGGTTCACCTGAAAGTTTTGCCCACGATATACCGGGGAAGCTGCCTCCACTGGCAACTGACACCGTTTAACAGTCACACCTGACAAAACCCTGTTGAAATTCCGATCAGCCAACAGCAGGCCTCCTTATCCTCCGGTTAAAAAAATAATGTCGCCACCGTTCAGGTACCATCCGAGGCGCAATAACCTTACGCAAGGTATAAATAGCCATCGAGACTTTTACCCACAGTCCGTCACGTGAACGAATCTTAAACATCCACGAGGCAAGCCTGTCTTTATATAATTCCAGCCCCGCCAGCGGCAGGGCCATCAACCTGAACCTTCCCCGGACTATTCTCTCCAGCCTCTTGTCTGAAAGACAACCAGCAAACGATTCAGGCACCTCAACCCCCGTCAGCTCATGAGCAAGCCTGACTCCCAGCAACAGGAGGGTGGTAACATGAAACCTTGCTGCCTGAGCTAAAAGCCACTCAGCATCAAGATCAGGATTTCTCCTGAGTATGTGAGCTATATCAAGCACCTGTCTCAGTTGCCAGTAACAATCCTTCCCGCCATGATGCATAACAGCCAGCAGAAGATTGGCAGCAGGAGAAAATACCGGAATCTCACGACCCTGCAGTATCCCCGGCATAACCTGCGACCTGAGGTCATCACCGGAAATATCCATCCTGTAAAAGGTCATCGCACTGCGCCAGTGAAACTCGATATGAGCCACACGGACCCCCTCTTCGTACCTCCCGAAGTTGTATTCTGCAATCTCTCTCCTGACATAATCATCAGTGAGCAGGTCCAGCGTCTCATGACCTTCATAGCCTTTTGAGGTCATTATCCTCTTCACCGCTTCAAGATTCTTCAGGTCAATGAAGAGGTCAATATCTGATGACTCCCTTGCGCCAATGTCACCGTAAGCCGACTCCCCCAGCCAGAATCCTTTAAAAGGTATTGCTTCAATCCCTTCTTCTGCCAGCCATTCGCTGATACGAAAAAACTCCGAGACATACCTCAGCTGCCTTACAAGATTATCCTGAACGGCACCCTTCAGCTTGTCCAGCACCGGCGAAGGCACCACTCCTCCGGGAATCATCCCCAGGAGGGAGAGCATCTGTGGCCCTATCCTGTGGAAGGATGTGCTCTCAACCAAAACATTCCAGTCGGGGCTCTCTCTTTCTGCAATCTCATATGCAGATGAAATATCAGTCCCGCAACCACGAAACCGGCATGCCTCCAGCAGAAGTCTGAATTCAGGGGAATACATCAGCGAACAAATACCCTTGCGAATGCAGGGAACAAAAAAACGGTGCCTGTCAGTTCAGGCCGGTTACCTCAGCCATCTCTGAAACCTTTACCATCTTTGGCCCGGGAGTGCTTTTTCTTCTGACAATGACACTGAGAATCCCTGTAGCAACAAGACACAGGGTAAGCAGCAGAAGCCCAAGCAGAAATATCCCCAGGCTGTCAAAAAGGAAGGCAACGCCTATAATGAATATATTGAACAGCGACATATACAATGTAGCCTGCCGGTGACTCAGGCCGGCACGGAGCATCATGTGATGGATATGCCGCTTGTCACCTATGAAGATACTTTTATGGTCAAGCATCCTGAGAACCGTAACCCTTATCATGTCAAAGAGGGGAAGTATCAGCACTGCTATTGAGACTGCCGGCGCGGACTTCAGCTTCAGAACTGACTCGCCTGCTGCGACAAGTTCGTTAAAACGTATTGCAAGAACCGCAAGGGTAAACCCGATCACCAGCGAACCGGAATCACCCATGAATATCTTCTTCGGACCCTGTGACAGGTTATAGTATAGGAAGGCAAGCAATGAACCCAACAGGGCTGCCGCCATAACCGTGTACCCGTAGTCTCCCGAGAGGAAGAAGAAGACACCGAATGCCACGGAGGCAATGATACCCACTGATGCCGCAAGCCCGTCAATCCCATCAGTCAGATTGACTGCATTAATTATGAATAAAAACAACAGGACAGTAACAATGAATGAGACTGTTGAAGAGATATCGGTTATACCCATAAATCCATGAAAATGAGTAATATGGATATTAGTGAAGAGGGCAACAAGAACGGCTGCTCCCAGCTCTCCCCAGAATTTTTTCTTCGGATTGAGATAGACCAGGTCATCCTTTATCCCGACGAACAGCAGTAACACTACCGCAGCGGTAAAATATGACAACCCGGGTATGTACCCGTTTATCCCTATCAGGAAACCAAAGATAAAACCTCCGAAAATGCCGATGCCACCCAGGGTGGGCACCTCGGAATTATGAATCTTATGGAATCCGGGCTTGTCCTCGAGGTGACGCTCTTTGACTACCTTAATTACCCTGGGTATATAATACCAGGTAATAATAAGCGCACTGGCGAAGGCGATCAGAATTGCCGGTAAACCTGTGATTACTATCTC
>Ga0255340_1005282_pt1 | contig 11844 bp, 11 predicted proteins | sample wastewater_treat_7_FD_192417 | JGI IMG/M metagenome (GOLD analysis project Ga0255340, IMG submission 192417) | Wastewater microbial communities from Lulu Island WWTP, Vancouver, Canada - plant10 | ecosystem: Engineered > WWTP > Wastewater > Unclassified | place: Canada: Vancouver, British... | reverse complement strand
CGGTCTTGCTGTCTGAGTGGTTCGAGGCGTATCTTCACATCCCGGCTCTCACTCTCGATCAATACTGTAGAGTGGCTCTTGGCATTGCCTTTGACTTCTGTTAAGGCCTTCTCAATCTCGGTATAGGCATCGGTCAGCACTTCATTGCCAGCTTCGTCAGTTACAGTTCCATCCCGTAGGGTACCGCCTTCAACGATCACGAAATAGTCGATCATCAGGCCGTTCTTGAAGTTGTTGTAGTCAAAGGTCTTGATCTCGCCCAAGATCTCGATGTTGATGGCGATGGGCAGGCAGGCCAGACCCCAGGCGTTTGATCTGTGAGTGGACTTCTTTACGTGGATGATGTCCTCGTAGGCAAAGTCTTTCTTCTGGTTGTTCTTCACTTGGATGTAGTTGGGCTTGAAGAAGCCGAATTCGTTATAGTTCTCTACGATCTGAACTTCGGAGGGCAGCATACGTTCTAATCCCATCCACTGGCCTTGAGCATTCCGCATCTTGATCAAGAAACCGTTACCGCAGGCCAGATAGAATTTCATCAGCTCAGCCAGGATGGTGGTCTGATCTTCACAAGAAGAGAACTCAGCAGTTTCCATCCAGGCCCTTACCTGGCTGTTCTTACAATTGAACTGCATGATGGTTGCCATCGTCAGAGCATCTATGCAGCCGGAGTGGTACTCATCTATATCCAGAAGATTGAGCAGATTGCTCATGGAATAGGGCTGAGAGATCACTTTCTTAGTCTCAGCAGCCTTAGATATTAACTGCTTACCGATCCTCTGATACTTGGATAAATCTATGGGCTCCGGCTTGTACTTGGTCTCCAGCAGATCACTTGCTGAGCTGATCGCTAAGTTATAACCGCCTAATCGCATCACTTTCATGCTCCTGCTCCGGTGACAATTTTAAGAAGATCTATCTTGGCTATACGCACCAGACGAGTGCCGTCTATTCTGCTGGTGTAATATTCCACACTGGGCAAGTCCCGGTTCATCAGCTTCTGGTAGTAAGACCTAAACTTCTCTTTGAGTTGATACAGAGCAGAATCAGGATCAGTAACGTTCTGGGCATTGACGATCAGGAAGACCGTCCAGGCGATATCGGTATCCACATACTGCCGGGAGGTACCATGCTTGCCTGTCTCGGAATCGAGAATCAGGATGGCACAAGGCAGGTTCTTGGGGATGCTGTCCTTGTTGTAAAGAGTCTCGGCTACTCCAGCCAGTTTCAAAGCTTCAGAGATGCGGCTGCGTTCGGCTTGATACTTCTCAAGAGCAGTCATGTGCTCTCCAAAATAGTATAGCATTGACATAAACAAAGGGATTGTTTTGTTTAACATAGTGGTGATTATGAATAAGTATTTTTATCAAATTCAACTTACGGTAGATAACTGTATCTATCACGTTTTCTTTGATCGAGAGGAGATTGACATATCTATTTTTTCTACTCTTAGTGAGGGGAGAAGAATTGATATTGGGAGCGCGTATTACTGTTATAAGCATCCTGCACATTCGCCGGTTGGAAAAACTCATTACGAAGTTTTTTATAAGAAGAACAAGCTCTTTGCAATTAATGACGATGGCAGTGGCCATGATGGTTCCAGTGGTAAATATATCCCCAATAAACCGTATGACTTTTTGAAAAACCTTGGGATACCCCTTAGAGATGATCATCTGATTGAACAACTTGATTATGACAAATTGTATAAACTCGATCAAACAATGAGCTATCAGCTTCTTGTTGAGAGTGCCAGCAATACTGACATTGTTGATACTGTTATCTATATTGACTTTGATTAACACGGGTTGACTAACTGATGATCTCATAATACAATATCTATATCGTTCAACTGCTGATATATCCACTGCTCCCGGTTAGCTATGATAGAAGCGAACACATTACGAGCGACGATGCCTTCCCGCTTGATCTTGCCCCGGATGAGATATGCGATCTCAGCGATGGTCAGCTGCTTGCCTGTCTCCTTGTCTGTCCAAGATAGGTGCTTGCGTTCAACCCAAGCGATCAGCGGAGCAATGGGAGTCCAGGAAGGCACCTTACCGCCCAAAACAAAAGGCTCGTGTTTGACATTGGAGCCGACCCTGAGGGTCATGCCGGAAGGCTGGGTTTCAACTAAATATCCGGTATTGCCATAAAAGTCACCTTTGTCATAGATGTTCTGAGCTAATATCTCTTTGCGGGAATCGGCATCAATCACTGAGCCGATTATGTGTAATCTGCTTTCAAGGGCGGTATAGATAGCCAGGTAGATCTCCCGCATCAGTTCATCCGGAGTAGTATAGCTATCCGGCATCAGATCACTCCCACCCGGATCAAGCGAGCTTGTCTGGGTTTAATCTCGTTTAAGCGATCCAAACCAGTTTGATTGAGATAGGAACTCAATATGGTCAGTGCTCTCAGTTCAAGATTAGCTTTAAAGGCATCAATTTCGCTCCCTGTGAGCAGTTCGGTAGCCGACTGGTCTAAGCCTACGGTCTTGACTATACCCTCGCCGAGGGTTTTTAAATTGAGAAACTCGGCCGCGGAGTTCAGCATCAGGAAACAGAACCCAAAACGAAAAGAAACGAGCAGATGATCCTCTTCTGGCAGATCATCTTGAGTTGCCCGGTCATAGTGCTCCTGTAGAACCAGTGAGTGGATCATCTCCATAACCAGGCCTTGATGCTCTTTGAAAATGCCATTGTTGGACAGCTCCTTGGGCAAATTGAGGATGGCGAGCAGGGCGTCCGTTTCGACCGGGATTGGGATCAATGACCCTTCCTCATCAGCTCAGAAAGCTCAATAGCTCTCATTCCTACTTGCTTCGCCCATTTGGATGCAAGCATGTTATTAGCAGCTCGTTCCCAGTCTCCAGCCTTGATAAAAGCCAGCGTGTTATTGAAATCTAAAAGCCCCTTGATGCCCAGGTTGAAGCACATATTGAGCAGCACAGACTGACGAGCCTCATCGAGTTTATTGTACACTTCGGGTATCTCATCAATCAGCCGTTTCTCGCATTCGATTATATCTCTTTCCAGCATGGCATAAGCTTCCTTCTGGGAGATGCCTCGGTCCTCGAGATTGCGGCCAATCCCTATAGTTAGTTTACCCGCAGTACAGCGGTATGGCTTCAGCCGCAGACCCTCATGTCTGACTAACTGAGCTTTGATTCGGTTCATCAATGTTTCGGTCATGCTTTCTCCTTGTTCCAGATGTGATTATTGATCCGGAGCCAGGAAAACATTACCCTGTCCATTGACAAATCAGGATGTGCAAGGATGAGACAGTAATTTCTAACGCATGTAGATTTTTAAGATATAACTTGACAGTTAATTGCATCTCATTATACTAGAAAAGGATTTTAAGTCATGGAGTAATAATGTCAAAGCAAGAATTTGAAAATAGATTCAATGATCTTGGATCGAAAGAATATCTTAAGTTTCAAAAATCATGGTTCTACTTCTCCGATAAGGAAAATCTGTTCAGAGAGAACATACGATTTTTTACGAAGTACGATGGTTGTAATCCAAAGCGAATCGTTTATATAGGGAAGGAAGTTGATTTAGTTAAGAAGATTTGTCAGGAAGAGAATTGCATAATGGTAGACTCTCCGAAGGATGCAGATATTCAGTTTATCATTATTGACTTACTCGATATTATTGAAAGCAATGTGTGTTTTGATGTCATTCAAAACAGATTAAAAGATACTTTCAAGCATGTCCAAGATTACGCAAAACACATCCAGGACAGAAGGTTTTTATCAGTGTTCATACCCAATATTGAGACAGATCAGTTTTTTTTCCCTGCCGCTTGGGACTTAGCACTAAATATTGCACGAATACTTGAACTAAAAGATGAACGTATTGGATGTATTAAGCATGAGTCAAGTTATGATTACGAACATTTCAACACAGATAGGTCTACATTCTATTGTTTGTACTTCCGAAAGAAAGGTGATGGTGATCTTGCTTTAGAATACAAAGAACATTATCGGAAAAATGATTTTATTAAATCGCCAGTTGACCATACAACTATGCACCAATGGAACATCATAAAGCCTAAACCAAGATCAAAAACCTTGCTATTGCATCCTGCAAAGTACCCCGAAGAACTAATGGAATTATTTATCAAGCAGTTCACTAACGAGGGAGATGCTGTTTTAGATCCCATGAGTGGAACTGGCTCAACTCAGGTGGCAAGTCTTATGTTAAAAAGGAGGGCTTATGGTACAGAACTAAGCGAAATGTTCGCCGATATTGCACGAAACCGGTGTAAGACTATATATGAGCCTCTACAACTAGAAATACCTGGTATATCTGAAAAAACTGAGAAACTCGATTTTAAGATTGTGTGTGCTGATGCTAGGAGTATCGATCAACTTGGCTTCCCCGAAATTGATTACCTAGTAACATCACCACCATACTGGGATATGTTGAACATGAAAGGTGCAGAGAATCAAATGAACAGAAAGAAAAAAGGGCTTCAACTCAACTACTCTGATGATTCTCATGACCTTGGCAATATTAGTGAATATAGTATGTTCATAGATGAACTGGTAGAGATTTATAATAAGGCCATTTCTATTATGAAGCCGGGGGCTTATCTAACTATAATTGTAAAAAACATCAAAAAAAGTGGTGTTAATTATCCTTTTGCTTGGGATTTAAGCAGTATAATGGGAAAATCGTTATTGATTCTACCTGAAGTGTTTTGGCTCCAGGATGACCTTAGTATAGCTCCTTATGGCTATGGTAACACTTGGGTTAGCAATACATTTCATCAATATTGCTTGAATTTTCAGATACCTCGATAGAATACACATATCTTGTTATAAGCACAATCTGGGCAGTAGTCAAAACTAGTAGGGTCGAATTTCCCATTTCGAATATTAGATGCGATTTCCTTTATTTTTTGTCTAACTTCTAGCGGACTAGATGGTTTCACTCTCAAAGAAGAGCCATTCTTGACGAAGTATATTGATAAATTTGTCGGATAAACTCCGTACTTTTGGAAAAAAGCCTCATTATAAAAAGACAACTGGTTTGAATAATCTCTCGGGTCTCCGCTTTTGTAATCTACGATCTCGAACTTATCACTATGACGTAGAATGAGATCAAATCTGCCAACTACTAGTATATCATCTAGGTAATAACTGAAGCTCTCTTCTGTTGAGAATATATCTGCCTTAGCAATCTTGCTAAGCACAGAATTATATAGATTTGTTACTTGAGTAATAGCAGCTTTCTTATAATCTTGATTATCTAACCTAAATGCTGCATCATTCCAATTTTCATCGAAAATGGTTTTTATCATATTGTTATCAATTAATACTCCTAAAGATATCTTTCTCATGATGATTTCTACAATCCTATGAACGTTATTCCCGTAGATTTGACCTGCTATCCTGACCGACTTTAGATCCCAAATATGTCTAAATTTATAGTATTGGGGGCATATCGTGTAACTCTGTATCTGATTATAACTAAGTAAAATGCTGCTTTGTTGTGGATTTATCCAACTACCCTTGTAAGTAGACCGAAAATGGTCATAATCAAAATTGTCACTCGTGATACTTTTTATCAATAATACTTCATTTACAGGTTTATACTTTTTTTTGTTCGCTTTTAACTCTTCGGTATGAGATATAAAAAGTGATTGAATAGCTCTTGAAACCCCTACATAAAAGACATGTTTATCTTCGTCGACTTCATACCTTTGTTTATCAATTTGACTCCTGAACTTTTCTATTAGGCTATCATGCTTACGTCGTAGGTTTTGTGATGGCATTATAACAATAGGGAACTCAAGTCCTTTTGCTTGGTGTATAGTAAGAATACGAACTCCATCCTGATTATTATAAGAATCAATATGACGATCTATCATAGCTTTTGATGCGATAAAGTAAAGATAGTTGTAAAATTCGAAGAGATCAAATCGATTGGAGTTATCGTCATAAGTCTCTGCAAATTGTGTAATAGTTCCGATATCGTATCCATAGGTTTCGGCTTGTATTGATTCGAATAGATTCCATTTACTTAGGACATCATAAACATAACCAATTGCTGAGTGGAATCTAATCTGTTTTAACTCATATATTTTGACCAAGTTATCATCTGTCAGTAAAGCAGGATCAATATTAATCCTTTCCTTATTACTTTCTCTAATGAAGCCATCAATATCAGACTTAGTTTTAACTTTACTTTGTGATAGTATGCAAGATACACTCAGAATAAGTGATCCCACCCGTGTCGTAAAAAATCTTCCATCACCAATAATGCAGCATGGAATACCTGCTTGTGTAAAAGAATCAATAATGGCAGATGCGTGGTTTTTTACAGATCTAAACAATATGGCTATTTCACTGTAAGAATGAATTACACCATTCGAATACATGGCTTGTAAAAGTCCAGTATAGAATCCAGCCTCTTCTACGTCGCTTTTGAAATTCAAAAGGAATGGTTGTAACCCGCTATATCCCTTATCAGCTATTAGTTTTATGTTATCGTTCGCTGATGTTCCAAGTATGTTGCATATATCCGTAATTTCTTGAGTTGATCGATAATTTATGTTTAAATGAAAAATCTTACTTGAGTTGTTCAACCTATTTAGAAACAACTCTGGCCTAGCACCTCTAAATGCATAGATGCTTTGATTGGGGTCACCAACTAGAGTAGATATCATTTTTGCCTGTAGTTCATTAACTATTAAATCCTGAAGTCTATTAACATCCTGATATTCATCTACAAAAATGTATTGATAATTTTGTGCTAACTGATTTATGAAATCATCATTTGTGGTCAACTCTCTATACATTGTCATCTGTATACTAGCATAATCAAAAAACCTATTTTTCTGCAGAAGTTGTGAATAGATTGGATACATGAAACGGCTGATGTTTTCCAGTTCATCATTAAGTCTGTCAAATAGCTTCTCGTCATACAACCCATCAGTTATCTCGTTGAAGATAATTGCCAATTTCTCTGTATAATCCCACCCTTTAGAATTGCATTCACATAAAGGCACACCAAGATTCTGAAGTTTTGAGTGTATAAAATGCAGCTGCTTATCTTCAGATAATATCTCATAATCAGAGTACTTATCAGGGAGATATGTTCTTAATAGTTCATAACAGATTGAATGGATCGTGCCGATAAGAACATTGTTCTGCTGTATGATATCAGTATTCACACTAGAGAATAGACGCACTTTTAGCTCTTCTGCTGCTTTCTTAGTATAAGTGCATACTATTATTCCAGTTTTCTGTTTTATATTGGTGGTTAATAACAGCTTTACCTTCTGAATAACCGTGTGGGTTTTCCCTGTGCCAGGACCAGCAAGTACGACAACATGCTTATCTAAAGACTGCAAAACTTGTTCCTGATGTTTGGAAAGCATATTTTTCTAATACTGCTTAAGCAAGCTACAATCTAGTTGGTAGTTTGTAATTCGAGTGTATAGGGCTCCATCACAAAATGATCTTGGACTACAAAGTTTGAATAATGCATGCATATCAGGTGTGCAATACCCAGATACTAACATCCTGGGCCTAAAACTATGTCTATATGTGATTTTCCCGAAATGATCGAAAAACCATTTTTCAGTAAAGGGCTGAGTAGATTGTTCTTTACCTTGATACTTTCTATACAGATCTCGTAGAAAACTATCTTGATCGGAAGTTAGGCTAACAGATACTGGCTCACCACCGTCTAATTTTTCCATAAAAGTAAAGCAAAAACCTACTCCACTTGAATGCTGAAACTTCTTATCATTTCGCTTTGCCCACTGATCTTCGGGAACTAGAGCTGGAAGACAATTAGTATTTATCTTAGTAAACTCCTTTAGCACATAATTGTTTTTTATATCCCATTCAATACCCCTGTATAGAAAGTCACGTCTATCAGTCATATAAAATGGAGTTTGGCAACTTGTTGTATCTATTCCTAGATTAATGCTTTTAGCATACAGAAAAAAGAGCTCCTCAGCTATTTTACCCTTTATTATGTTTGTTACGCGTCTTAAAATATCAAGATTGTAATGCATTCTATCATAAGTGAAAGGGATTGATATTATGGCATACATCACTTGTTGTTCCAGTAGCTGAGCGAATTGTTGCGATGTTACTTCGAATATAAACACTTAATTCTCCCCCATTAAAGATCTAATATCTGTTATATCGTTTAGGTCACAAACCTTAACACCATAATTATCAACTTGGATTTCTTGGTATTGCTTAACATTGTGACTAAATCTTGGCACAGGAAAACCATTAAGACGCATTTGGTCATCGGTCATCCAGCCGGCTAAAACTATATTCAAATCATGATAAACAAAGGGGTGCCAGTTATTAACCACAATACCAACATCACATTTTCGGAAATCGTTATCCACAGAAGGTTCTATAACTTCCATTAAATCTTGCCCTTCCATGCGGATAGTTAGCTTTGATTCAGGGAATGAATCGCTTAGCCATAGAGCAGAAAAAACTTGGTAAAAAGTATTCTTACTGATTGATGCTGAACCAGGCTTCATGAATATGTCTTCAATCACAATTTCCTTTTCTGATGATGTCCCAAATATCCTCACTATTCCTCTTTCCTTGATACTACAGATCAACCTACCAGAACGGGTGGCATCCTTAGAATTCCCTTTCTGCAACCATCGATAGTCCCAAAATGCATGTATGTACTTTTCATCATGCTGAGTAAATGGATCATCATCTAGTGGATACATAAATGGAAATATGTAAGCTTTCTTTTTTAACTCATGGCTCCTTTTTTTATTGTTTCCCGGATTAAACTGATCTTCTGGCACTAAAGCTGTACATTCACTTAACCAATCATTAGGATTACTTAGCAAGTCATTATAAGAGCGAGATATTTTTGGAGTTGTTACATCGATTATATTTGCTTTTACATCGATAGCATACTTTCCAATCCCAATGTCGTATCTATCTTCCTCATACCACTTTGTACGCCCTTTGGTGCTATATCGTATCTTGTTGTCCTTAAGATATTGCTCCACAGCGAGTTCTGCCATAATCCCCAAAGAGATTTTTTCGATACGTTTATAGATGTTTTTGCTACCGAGCCTATTGAATGTACTTGACCATGACTTCAGAGCATACTTCAATCCTGCTTCATACCATTCTTGACGCGAAAGGTACTCAACTTGCATAATATCTATTCCTCCAGCTGCAATTAGGTTTGAGAAATCTGTTTCTTACCTAATTGTTAATTAGAGTAGTTTGATTTAAGCAGTAAAAATTGTCAATGACAAATTGCAGGATATACGTTTAATTGTTCTTAGACAACTGCCTGGATGATCTAAGAAAGTATTGTAGTAGTTCTGCACTTCCAGTGAAACGGGGGAAAAGGCGAATGCGCTCCGGAGACTCCGACCGGGTTCATCTCTGAGTCGTATTCTATCTGATCTTCTTTGATCCAAGGGGCAAGGGCTTTGATGTATTCCCTGGCATCGTCCAGGCTGTTGGACTTGGTATCCAGAGCCATGAGCTTATCCATAACGTCCCATGCATCGTTGAGGGGATAGATTTTGTCTTGTGCAGCCAGTGCCCGGCAGATGTCACTGGTACGATCATCCAGGATTACCACAAGCTTGTAGTATCTGGCTTTGGCTTTCTTATAGCCCTGCAACCTTCCAAACTCTCTGATTCTCAGTGCGGTATGCTCTGCCAAGCCCTGCCAGTAGTTGGATGATCTGTTAGCGAGGTCATTGAACTGGTCTTTGAGGGTATCTGCAAGCATCTCTTTGGTGTATCCCTGCTCGATGGCTTTAGAGAGAGTGTCTGCAAAGTTCTGCCGGACATCTGCTTCAAAGTGGTTACCGATCCAGAACAACTGCTGCTTCTGGATGGTGGATGAGAGATGCTGATCTTCAATGCCCCAGAGACCTATACTGGTCTTAGTAGGGGCTTGCACTTGGGTGTCCCTCAGTCCGAGCCGCACACAACGGTCTATTATCGCCTTGGTGGGCTCATTGACCAGGGCTGCGAAGTCATCCCCCAACTGGGTATTGATGATGCCCATAAGCTTATCTATTGAGCTCTGGTTGAGTTTTTCTGCTCGTGGCATGTCACTCAACATCTGGATGGCAAGATTGGCAGCATCCCTGATCTCTGTTTTCCAGGCATTGTTGAGGACCCTGTAATACTCAAGCATGAGCTTATCGTAGTAGTTCATTTAATCTCTTTGACTTAATTTTTTTAATACGGATTAGAGGGGATTTGCATATACAGGGCTTATACTAAACATCCATTGTAGCCAGAGATTCTTGGAAGTCTTTCGAAAAATGTAGTATTGTCATTATAAATGTACTTAAAAAAGATTTATCATGTATATAGAAACTTTCTTTCTCGGTTATTTGATTACCATTTATATCTTCGTAATTTATCGTTTCTATATGGAAAGCTGGGTTTTTATCTATTATTTGTGCTTCATTTGATTCTAAAGCTTGATAATCTGCATCAGCATGTATCATTATATTCCTAATTTTCGTATAAGCAAGAATCATTGCCCAATCCTTCCGATTGAAATCAAAAGGACTATTGATACTTTTAATAAAATCTTTAACTTTATCAGCTAATGATTCTCTTCCATTTGTAGATAGTAGTGGCAAACTATGCTTTTTTGCATAGATATTGCATGTTCTCTTTAAGAACACTTCAAACTCTGCTACTATCGAGACGAAATACATATTGTTGTTGATTTTTGTAAAAGTATTTTCATAGTAATGAAATTCATCCATAACCCTAAACTCAATTTCCTCAATAGACATTGTCTTAGCTTGCTCTTTAAGCTTGTTCATTTCGGTTAAGCAAAAAACGTTGGTTTCTTCAATAACAGATTTGAGATCATTCAAGACGATTTCAAATAGTCGATATGATGCATTGTAAACTATCATTTTACCTCCATAAAGACTCTAATCAATTTATCAGAGATTTGTCAACAACATTAGAAGCTGAACCTCTTAACCTTGACCCTATTCCTGCCGATATCGTATTCCGAGAAGCGTTCCAGACAGCCAGCCAGGGCATCACAGCCATCGATATAGCCATCAGGATAGGTGAGGAACTGGGAGATCAGGGTTGGAGTGTCCTGTCCCTCCGGAAAGAGCACCTTGGCTGTCTCAATGATGGTCTCGGTTCTCTCGATGCGGAGGTTCTTGTTGTCTTTATTATCTATGCGCTTGATGCGGTGGCTGATTGGTGGTAGATGATTATCAGTTGCCCACCTGTCAAAGTCAGCCAGGATACGTGCCTGACCGTAGGTGGTTTCACAGGCTGCTCTGGCTTTTACTCGGTAGGTTCGATCAAGCTCTTGATAAGCATCATAGTAGTATCTGAAGAACTTGGTATTCTCAGTCTGACGTATCCAGGTATGGATCACATAGAAGCGGTTACCATCATAGCCTATGGAGATGATGGCTTTGAAACAACCCTTCTCTCCCCAGGCAGGATCGGCATAGATCCAGACCCGTTTCATCTGGGATGGCTCAGGAAGGGTTCTATATTTAGTGAACCAGTGGTTCTTGAAGATATTCCCTTCGATTACTGGCTGTCCGAGCATCTCTCTTTGATATCCGGTTAGACCGAACTTGGCTCTGAGGGGTGGCAGAGTGGCAGTGGGGTATTGATCCTCCCATATTGACTTACCATGCTGATCTTCGAGAGAGAAGCGTAAAATCGCTTTTTGGTGCGTTTTCAGGACCGACTGGTATCCCAAGTCCAAATCAGGATTATCAGCCCGCATTTCGCCTAATATGAGCTCCTGAAACTGGCAGATCGCATAGTTGGGATGTACCAGGTTACCGAGCCAGATGATCTTGCCATTC
>Ga0255340_1005280_pt1 | contig 11844 bp, 4 predicted proteins | sample wastewater_treat_7_FD_192417 | JGI IMG/M metagenome (GOLD analysis project Ga0255340, IMG submission 192417) | Wastewater microbial communities from Lulu Island WWTP, Vancouver, Canada - plant10 | ecosystem: Engineered > WWTP > Wastewater > Unclassified | place: Canada: Vancouver, British... | reverse complement strand
TAGCCAGAAGATTGTGGAAAAATAAGTTACCTTCTTGTGCTCTGGAAACCTTAGAATTCTATCTTATGGGAAAAATCCGAGAAGAGGAATGGGATATAGATAGTGAACTGATCCCGCAAACCTATTTCCAATATCTTCAAACTGGAGAACCAGAAGCACTGAAAAAAGTATTTATCCACAACCAACTTGATATACTGCATACTGCAGCACTTTTTACTCTTATCTGTGATTCTATTGATTATCCACCAGTGGCAGGTTACGACCAGAGAATTGATTATTATGCTCTCGCTCAGCTATATCTAAGACAGGGCGATAAAGATAAAGCAAAATATATTTTATCAGACCTGCTAAACCAGCATTATTTGACTGGTGATGTTGCTTGTGCTCTGGGAATCTTATGTAAACAAGAGGGAAATATAATAGAAGCGGAAAGGTATTTTGCTATAGCTACAGATTTATTTCACCCTGATGGAATGCTGGAGTATGCTAAATTACTGGAAAGAAGAAAGGCTTATGCTCAAGCTCTGGAAGTTGCTTTGAAATTATTACACTGGAATCTGAGTCGTCCTTTGGTCAATAGTAAGAGAATTCTGGAATTAGAAAAAAGAGTTAAACGCCTCCAGCGGAAAATAGGAGATTAAAACTTTTCCATTACTTAGCTGAAGCGTATTTTATATTCTTTCTATTTTGGTAATTCCTATGATTTATTATTCAAAGTCCGCTCATTTAATATTGCTAAAATAGCATATATAATATTTGTTTTATTTATTAAATAATGTAAACATATTTGTAGATTGGAAACGCCATTAATATTATTCTTAATCACCTGATACAGAATACATTAACCTCACATTTAGTCCCTAAAGTCCTACTTGACTGTCTCTTAGCAACTTACAAGCAAAAGAGCTAAGGGAGAGCCAAGAGAAAATTCAGAGGAAAATAGGAAGCTAAAAAGGCACAATGCTCTATGACAATAATGATAGATAATCCTATATGGCAGAATAAATAAATGGGATAATCTATAGAAACTGAACAAAAAACATCAAAGGAGTAAATTAGATTTTAGGTTAATTAGGGGAATATAGGTTATTATAACTTATAACTTTGTCTTTATGTTAAGTAAGAGTAAAATTATATATGAAGTTATTACAGTAGGAGCTACGATTGCTAATAGCGGTTCAATGGGCAGATAAAGGGCAAAATCCGAAGATTAATAATAGATTATAAATTCATTCCCAGGGTCAGAATTTATCTATTGATTATCCACTTTTGCACTCGCTCTTTTATTCTTTCTTTTTGTTCTTCAGTAAGCTCGTCTTCCAGTAGAGCCCTGTTTTCAGCAGCAGTTTTATTGCCATTAACTTCGGCTAAAGAGAACCAGAAGTAGGCTTCTTCCAGGTCTTTTGCGACGCCTTCTCCATTAGCATAACAAACTCCTAAATTACATTGGGCTTGAGGATGACCCTGTTGAGCTGCCAGACGGTACCATTTGACTGCTTCATCATAGTCTTTAGGAACTCCGATGCCAAATTTGTAGCAAACTCCAAGATTATACTGTGCTCTCGGTTCACCCTGTTCCGCAGCTAACATATACCAGCGGATTGCTTCTTTGTCATCTTTTTCTACGCCGCGACCATTTTTATAACAGATTCCTAAACTGTATTGAGCACGAGCATCTCCTTTTTCTGCAGCCATCAACCACCAACGAACTGCTTCTTTATAATCCTGTGGGACTCCCTCTCCTTGATAGTATTTCATTCCCCATTCATACATTTCTTCTGCTGTTGTAGGATATATTGGAACTTTAGGTGCTGGAGTTGCTGGTTTTTGTGGCTCTATGGCTTCCGGTTTTTTAGGAGAAATCGGAGCAGGAGAAACTGCTTTTTCTATAGACTCATCAGAAGTTTTTGCTTTCTCAGATTTTAATTCTGTGGTAAGAGTTGAAGGAGTTGTAACTGATTCAAGACTTGGATAGTAAATCCCACTTTTTTTAAGTTGATTTATTACTATAAGATTCCCCTTAGTTTTCTTTTCCTGTTCCTGAGCTATGCGATACCATTTTTCTGCTTCTTGTTGATTTTTAGGGACACCCAATCCGTTTTCATAGCATACCGCAAGATTATACATAGCGTCACTATTACCTTGTTCTGCAGCATTAAGCCACCAGGACACTGCCAGGTAATAATTTTGCTCAACACCTTCTCCAGCAAAATATTTAAAACCCAGATTATTTTGAGCATAAGAATTGCCTTTATTAGCTGCTTTTTGATACCACTGAGCTGCTTCAGTTTTATTTTCTGCCACTCCATAACCATTATCCAGACACCAGCCATATAAATATTGAGCATCTGGATTACCTTGACGAGCAGCTATTCGCCACCAGCGCGCTGCTTCAACGGCATTTTTCTCTATACCTTCACCTTTAAAATAGCACCAACCCAAATCACATTGGGCAGCAGAATTTCCATTATCTGCAGCCAGAGCCAACCATTTTACCGCTTCATACAAATTGCGAGGTACTAACTTGCCTTCATAGTAGATTCTACCCAGCTCATATTGAGCATCGGTATCTCCATTTTTAGCAGCAAAGAGTAATTCATCAATATAACTACTCTGGGCGTAAATAGTTAGACATAATAGGAGAGCGATAACCATTAATATAAATTTTTGCATCTGGATACCTCCTAAGCTCAAGAATGTTTGTTATTATAAATAAAACATTCTGTCAAGAACGAATACTATTTTCGTGAGCTTTTACTTCACGATAGAGAACCTTAATACTATAGGTTTAGTTCTATTATCGGGAGAAATACGCATCAGATAGATACCAGAAGAATATTTAGCAAATGGAAGATTAATTTCGGGACCGTTATTAATTAGATGCTGTGAGAATACTCTCTGTCCACGGATATTGAATATTTCCAGTCTTAAAGGGTCTATATTTAAGCCAGTTATATTCTTTATAGTCAGATTGCCATTTTGATAACGGACATTAAATTGCGCAGGAGGAATTGGTTCATCAGGAGAATAGTTAGCCAGATAAAGTAGATAACTTTCTCCTGCTGCTAATAAAGGTATCATATAATCCCGTTCTTTATAGTTGATACAAAGTTGAGGGATATCAAAGTCAGAGTAATTATGTAGCGTGACTCTATAGAAATCATTGTCTAAAGGTTCAATGGAAGTAATTTTCACCTGTTCAATAGCTATCATTCGGTCAAAGATATCCTCTAAGGGTGCAATCCAGAGTCCTCGTTCTCTTCTATAGAAATCCAGCATCTGAAGCATCTCATCCACATCATCTCTAATCTCATAGTCTCCAGTTGGTGTTATTTCCCAAAAACTTACACTATTAGCAGCAGGTAATAGACATAAATTAGTATAAGCAATATGTAAACCTTGTTCTGTTATTAAGGCATCAAGATTATCAGGGGTCATTAAAGTTTTCATACATACGGGCATAAAGAAAGATAAATACTCCCAAACTTCTTCTCTGGTGCGTCCAAAGAAGTAAATAGGACGCGTAAGAGTTTTTGCCTCATAAACTATATGAGGTAAACGCCATGGTTCATCATAAGCATTGAAAGGATTAGTAGGAGGGGTGTCTGCAGACCAAATATATTCAATTTGAGATTGATTTATAATATCTGCTACATAACCTAAACTATCAGGATAAAGTCCGTTATACATTATATTTTCAGGATTATACCAAAAATTAAGATCAAACCAACTGCGTATATTATAAGATGATAAATCATTTAATAAAGCTTGAGCATTTGTTCCTGGAGGGTCAGTAAGAGGTGAATAAGTATGATAACCTATTCTATTTCCATAACTTTGGATTTTAGTCCACATATTTCCTAAAGTATTTTTATGGATTCCGTAGATAGAGTTTGTAATTGGTATATTACGAGCAAAAAACCCCTTATTATAATATTTAGAACTAGTGGGATTATTACTTCCTTCAAAAATTGCTTGAAGACGTTCCAAGGTTTCGTCATCAGCATCACTAGTGATGCACAGAGCTGCTTTTTTATCTCCTAACCAACGGTTTATTTCAATAAGTAGAGGTCTATCAATAAAAAGCAAGAAATTCCAATAATGCATATTTCCTGGAACTTGATACATAGCATCTCTGAGCAGAAAGGGTTGATGCGAAATATGATCATATTGTCTGAAAAAGTGACAATGATAATCATATAGCATAATTTTATTGGCTGTTAAACCTTCAATTCCATCACATCCATCATATTCAGAAGCAACAATCCAGAAATGGTCCTCGCCACTGGTATACTCTACTGCCTTATCCATATAAGGAGAAATGGTTCTATTTCTTGAAGGATTTCTCATTTGAATAGCTTTTACACCTTTGAGAAAAGAGGAAATAGGGTTTTCTGGATTATCCATTGTGAGATATAGTTCATGAAGATAAATTTCTGTCTTAAAAAGCGCTCTAATATTAAAGCGATAGGCATTTCCAAGATATTGATTTTCTGGAAGGATAGAGACAATTACATCAAGTTCCGGTGCCGAAAAAATAATTACTGTACTATCAGGATATGACTGTTCATTTTTATTAAAATTAACCTTATAATAGTTATATTCTCCAATCCTTTGATCTGCAAATATATTTAGTTCAAATAAGGAATTGCTCCATACATTGCCAATATTAATTAATGCATAACTAAAGGATAAACAAGAAAATATAAAGAAAAACATTAAGAATAATTTTTTCATTTCGGATAAAACCTCTAATTTACTTCACGATAGAGAACCTTAATACTATAGGTTTAGTTCCATTATCGGGAGAAATACGCATCAGATAGATACCAGAAGAATATTTAGCAAAAGGAAGATTAATTTCGGGACCGTTATTAATTAGGTGTTTAGAAAGAATTCTCTGTCCACGGATATTAAATATTTCCAGTCTTAAGGGGTCTATATTTAAGCCAGTTATATTCTTTATAAGCAAATTGCCATTTTGATAAAGGACATTAAATTGAGCAGGAGGAATTGGTTCATCAGGAGAATAGTTAGCCAGATAAAGTAGATAACTTTCTCCCGCTGCTAATAAAGGTATTATATAATCCCGTTCTTTATATTTGATACAAAGCTGAGGGATATCAAAGTCAGAATAATTATGCAGGGTAACTCTATAGAAATCGTCGTCTAAAGGTTCAATGGAAGTAATTTTCACCTGTTCAATAGCCAACATTCGGTCGAAGATATCTTCAGAAGGTGCAATCCAGAGTCCTCGTTCTCTTCTATAGAAATCCAGCATCTGAAGCATCTCATCCACATCATCTCTAATCTCATAGTCTCCGGTTGGAGTTATTTCGTAGAAACCAACTACACTGGAGTAAGAACCTATAGAAAGATGAGTGTAAGCAATGTGCAAACCATTTTCTACGATAAGAGCATCAAGATTATCAGGAGTTATTAAATATTTCATACAGACAGGATTATAATAATTAGTATACTCCCATACCTCTTCTCTTGTTCTACCATAAAACCAGATAGGACGGGTGAGAGTTTTTGCCTCATAAACTATATGGGGTAAACGCCAAGGTTCATCATAAGCATTGAAAGGATTAGTAGGAGGAGTGTCTGCAGACCAAATATATTCAATTTGAGATTGATTTATAACATCTGCTACATAACCTAAACTATCAGGATAAAGACCATTGTAAGCTATATCTTCAGGATTATGAGGGATTGCATGATCTATCCAAGTGCGTATGTTATACGATACTAAATCATTCAGTAGGGCTTGAGCATTAGTTCCTGGAGGATCTGCTAAAGGAGAATAAGTATGATAACCAATTCGGTTTCCATAATCTTGGAGTTTTGTCCACATCTCTCCTAAAGAAGGTTGATTGATTCCAAAAATAGTATTGGTAATAGGGATGTTTCGGGCAAAAAATCCTTTATTATAATATTTTGGACTAGCAGGATTGTTACTTCCTTCAAAAACAGCTTGCAGAGTTGATAGGCATTCACTATCTGCATCATTAGTAATGCATAGTGCCGCTTTACAGTTTCCTGACCATCTATTAATATCCAGAAGCACAGGTTTTTGTCTAAAAAGTAGAAAAGCCCATTGATGATAGCTATTTGGTGGGTTATAAAATGCATCTCGTAGTAAATGGTTTTGTTGAGTCCTGGCATCAAAAGCACGATAAAAATGACAGTGGAAATCATAAAGCATAATCTTATTTGCCATTAATCCTTCTATTCCGTCGCAGCCTTCGTATTCAGATGCCACAATCCAGAAATGTTGTTCTCCGCAAGTGTATTCCACTACTTTGTCTATAAAGGGGGTAATATTTTTATTCCTGGAAGAATCGTTTGTTTCAATGGCTGGAACCCCTTTTAAGATTGGATAAATATGATGCTTTGAATTATCCATAGTTAAATATAGTTCGTGGATATAGGTTTCCTGTTTAAAAAGGGCTCTGATATTAAATCTTATAGCATTAATTAAAAAATTGTTTTCAGGGGTAAGAGTTACAGTTAAATCCATCTCTAAAGCTGAGAAAATAATTACGGTACTATCGGGATAAGCATTTATTGATTTGGTAAAATTTATATCATAGTAATTTAACTCACCAACTCTCTTATTAGCGTAAGCATTGAGTTCAAAGAGATTACTAATTTTTAACCTTGTCTCGGAAGCAGTTAAAAAACTTATAAATAATATAAAGATACAGGTTAAATAAACTGATTTTTTCATTATTCCCTCATTGGGAGATTTTATTTAAAATAAATAAGTTGCGAAATAATGTCAAGGTTAAATAGCTATCCTACTTAGACTGTGATTTAAAGTAATATTTTCTTTTGGATTATTTTGTAAAATTTATGGATCTATCAGTTTACAACCTAAATATAAAAGGCGGAGTTTAGAGAAAAATGAACTCCGCCTTAATGTAAATATTCTTAACTTTATTTGAGCAACAACATTTTTTTAGTGCAGCTATAGTTTTTGCATTGCATCTGATAGAAAAAGACTCCACTGGAAACAGGCTGATTATGATTGTCTTTCCCATCCCAGACAACTTTATAATGTCCAGGAGTTTTAACTTCATCTATTAGAGTCTTAACTAACTGTCCTTTCATATCATAGATATTAATTTTCAAAGGAGTACTTTCCTTAATATTATAATAGATTATAGTTTCGGGATTGAAAGGATTGGGTGTATTTCCCAGAAGTTCTGTTCTGACAACTGGAATATTATCATCCTGGATGGCAGTCTCTTGCAGAAAGAAGTTTAAGGTGGTGGTCAATCCTACCTGAACCAGAACTCCTTCCTGTGTTTGAGATTGATAATTTGGATGACTTGCAGTCACACTATGTATTCCAGCTGCAACCAGCATAGTATAAGCTCCAGCTGTATTGGTGGTAACGCTTACATTTTCACAAGTCACAGTTGCTCCACTTATAGGAACATTAGAAGTGCTACGCACAAAACCTGCTATAGTACCCACTGGTGTGATTAAAGTGAGAGAATTGGAAAATGCTGGATCGGACATCACTCCACCTGTATAAACTGATTTGACTGCCCATAGATAAGTACCATCAGGAAGATTATTCCAGGCTGTATCTATTATAGATAAATCTGTCGTTGGTTGTTCATTAAGACTCACCCAGAAATCTTCATTATTTGCCTGTCCCTGAAGTAGTCGCCATACTTTGAATCCAATCATACTTCGGTCATTAGATGCATTTAAATTTATTTCTGGAGCATAAGTTGATAATGCAGGAGGAGTTAATCCCACATAACCCTGAATGTTCCAGTTAAAGTCACAATAAGAATTTACTGCTAGTAAGGTCGTCCATTGATCCTGCCAGAGAATCATATTCCCAAAACCATTTACTGCGGGACCTTCATCAAATCCAGCATAGGCAGGATTAAAACCTGTGGTATCACAAAGATAACCAATCCAGAGTTCCTCCGTTCCAGTGATAAGAATGGGTGTATTTAGTATAACCGTGTTCCAGGTATTTAATACAGGAATAATAGGTTGGCTTAGAACCATAGGACCAGGACCCAGAGCATTTCCACCTAACCAGATGTGCACTACAAAGTTACCACCCATAGCAGGCCAAATCTTGACAGCTTGTAAATAACCACCAGCATAAGCAGCTAAAGAATCAGCAGGAAAACGAGCAGCTACTTCAAAATTAGCAGAACCAGCGGTTCCAAATGCATTAAAGTTTTGTCCTGAATCATAATGAATCCACCCTTCTTCGGGGACTAAAGGTTCCTGCCAACTTATCTGTACCGCTGTTCCATTATTAATTTCAGTAGCAATAACATTTATTGGACTATATGCCATCTCGCTTAAAACAATTTCACCCATATCTAAATTGGAAGAACCAACCACTGCTTGTCCAGTATAAATCTGATATCCTGGTGCTGTTATAGTATAGTCGTAAGTTTGATTAGCATAGACACTATAAAATATGAAATAACCCTGAGCATCGGTAACAGTGGTATAATCTGCATATCCCGTAAAAGAAACGGTAGCGTTAGCAATACCAACATTTGGTGCATCACTTCCTACTACTCTTCCTTCCACGGTTACTTCCGGGATACCGGTAAGAGCAAAATTTTGAGTGGCTGATTGACCTGCAAGAATAGTAACTGTATGAGATTGAGGATTATAACCTAATTTTGAGGCAGTAATAGTGTATGTTCCTGGTTGAATATAAGGGAAGCTATAATTGCCATTTGCTCCCGTGATACGATATAATGGACTATCTTCAATTTGCACTCTTGCACCTTCCAGAGGTATACCAGAAGAGCTAACATTCCCACTCAAACTTCCCATTCCATCCACATTAATTAGAAATGTAGTTTTCGGGAAAAGACCGATCACTCCCGTTGTTGGAGGATTATCAGGATTAATCTGTGTATTGTCATTATAAGTAACCAGAGAACGATTGTCTCCATTAATTTGACAGGCAAATAAATCTTGATTCATGTAATAATCCTCTTCCCAGGGACGATATACCAACATTACCAGATTGCCTCCTCTATAATTATAAGGATTAGTAAGATGTATAGTAATAGTATTTATTCCTGAAGGGTAATCTACATTATCCGCAAAAACCTGGGTTAATTGGGAAGCTGGAATCCAACCATTTGTTAGATTTTCGGAAAGTGTTTCTCCTAACCAAATCTGGGTGGGTTTATCAGTTAAATTACTCTCAAAATTATTATAAAACATTATATCTGTTATTGTTCCTGCAGCATTCATCTCCGTAGCAAGATAAATGGTTTCAAATAAACTTGTTCTATAGGACATATCTACCGGAACCCTGCCTACAAGGTTGCCGGCTCCAATAGTTACTGAAATTTGGGTTCTATCAGAAAGAGCCGATTTATTGTTATTGGCAATCAAACTAATAGGTAGAACAAAAAATGCCAAAACTATGAATCCTATTAAGAAACATTGAAAATGTGCTTTCATCTTCATTCTCCTTTATTAAACTTAATCTGATAGATATGCAATTATTGAACCAATGTGGATTCAATGTGAAAGAAAATGGTCATATATTTAAAAACTTTTAGTATATAGAGGAAAGAAAAAGCCCCGGAAGGTAAGACCTCTCCGGGGCTAGGAGTTATGGTAGGAATTGTTTATTTCATCATAATCATTTTCTTAGTGCTGCTGTATTTACCAGCATTCATCTTATAGAAATAGACTCCACTGGATACAGGCTGATTATGATTATCTCTTCCATTCCAGACCACAGAATAGTTACCTGCTGTCTTGACTTCATTCACCAGGGTGCGTACCAGCTGTCCCTTGAGGTTATAGACCTCAATGGTTACAGGACTGGTCTCTTTCACACTGTAGCGAATAGTAGTCTCTGGATTGAACGGATTAGGATAGTTACCCTGCAGCTCTGTTGCCAGCACTGGAACATTGGGATCTTCTAAAGGAGTTTTCTCAACGGTAACATCATCTAACAGGAAGATAAAGGCATCATTAGATAGGCACTGAATGCCAATATACGCATTACCTGTGTATCCTTCCATCTCATAGGTGTATTCGGTCCAGTCCACAGGAGCTTCTATAAAGTTAGGTCCACTGATGATAGTGAAGTCGGAAGGATTGGTTCCCGTAGTAGATACTCCTACCTTAAATCTCTCCAGTCCATATTGAGCGGTATAAGAGCGTGCCCAGAAGGTTATCTGAGTCGGTCCGTTAAGCACTGGAGTAATCAACCAGTCATTATTAGGAGGTGTAGTGGAAGCAAAACAGGCAGCAACCTTATTTCCAGTATGAGTTACATCTGTAGCAGTAAGTGGAGGAGTAGTAGCTGAGGGCACAAAGATAATGTATGCCATAGGTGAATAACAATTGGGGAAACTATATCCTGAAATACCATAAGTGGCACTCTGATCTACATCCACACAGGTCCAAGGAGCAAAGGTCAGAGCGAAGTTCTCATAGGTCTCAAAACTATCCTCCAGTAAGATAATAGTACTGCTCGGAGGAAGTATGAAGTTAACGGTAGTGGTCTGCCCCGTTACCACAATCACATTAGAGTGAGTAACCGAATCATAACCTGGTGCACTGGCAGTAACACTATGAGTTCCTGCTGGTACTTGCATACTATATGCACCACTGGCATTAGTGGTAGCAGTGATAGTTCCGCAGGTTACCGTTGCTCCCATAATGGGCGCATTCTGCTGATTCTTAACTGTGCCTGCGATAGTTCCTATCTGAGTTAATTTGGGTAAGGCATTGGAGATGGCTGCATTAGAAAGGGCTCCACCAGTATAAACAGCCTTTACTGCCCATTTATACATTCCATCTGGCACAGAACCCCAACCAGTATCTTGCCAAGCTGTGGCAGTTATGACATCTGTAGTAAGCAGAGTCCAAGCACTTTCATTATTCTCTTGTCCTTGAAGCAAACGCCAGACCTTATAACCATTAAGAACTCTATCATTTCTAATGACTGTCTCTGGAGTGGAGTGCTTATAGCTATTTATCAACGAAGTTTTAGCCATGGCACGACTTGCTGGAAGTTGTGGGCTAACTGTACGAAGTTGAGGATATGAATCATCTCTTGCACTTATACGAGTCAATTCATTGTTAGTGAAATGAATAGTTTCCTTAGCATTACCTACAGTAATATCATCTACGAACCAGACATACCACATTCCATCATTAGAAGGTGGATCATCAGCATGCCAGGCAAGCTTAATCTGTTGTCCAGCATAAGCATCTAAGTCAATCACGATAGGAGTTGCATAGTAGTTCCAGCCACCTGTTAGAGCACTGGCATCCCAGAGAACTGTCCAAGTGTTACCATTATCAGTTGATACTTTGATATAGTAGTGATCACCATTAGTGCTGCCTAAATAGACATAACTCCAGAAGGTTAAATCACCACCAGGACAGACGAATTGAGGTGTAATCAACCATTCATCCTGATGAACATAATCCCACCACATTGCTGCTTGATAAGAACCACCATGAGGCGGAACAGGAGGGGTTAAGGCAATAGTTCCTGCTTGACACCAGGTAGGTAAGATACCTGCTCCAACTGGAGGTCCATTATCTGTGATAATCTGAGACCAATCTTCAGGTGGGAAGAGCGTGCCTTCAAAACCTTCACTGATATTTGCGCCCGAACCAGGTGCCATCCAGGTTATATTAACAGTTGTGGGACTGGCCTCAACTGCTTGAACTGCTGCAGGAGGTAGTGTTATTTCAGTTAGAACAAAGTTTAATGTGGTAGTCTGAAGTCCAACGATATTTACTCCGGTTTGAGTTGCAGTTTGATATCCTGGTTTAGAACAGGTTACGGTATAAGTTCCCTGA
>Ga0255340_1005279_pt1 | contig 11849 bp, 12 predicted proteins | sample wastewater_treat_7_FD_192417 | JGI IMG/M metagenome (GOLD analysis project Ga0255340, IMG submission 192417) | Wastewater microbial communities from Lulu Island WWTP, Vancouver, Canada - plant10 | ecosystem: Engineered > WWTP > Wastewater > Unclassified | place: Canada: Vancouver, British... | reverse complement strand
ACATAATTGAAAACGCAGTTACAGACATTGGCATCCAGGTGAGAGTTTATTTCGAATTCACTGACTTTACTGCAATGGGGCCGGAAACAGGTGGTGACGAAATACTTAAAATAGTAAATGCGAAAAATATCGCATCCCATTTAAAGGTCCCGTATCCGAAAATTTCCACCGAATGGCTTCTTGAAGAAAACCCTGATGTAATAATAAAATCTATAACCGTTGACTCAGTTACCGTTGACATGTATGAGGCATTGTTGTCCAGACCGGGATGGGATAAACTTGATGCGGTAAAAAACAGACGCGTGTATCTGATTTCATCCGAATTATGCTCCAGCCCACGTGCAATGATCGGTAGTTTGTATGTTGGAAAATGGTGTTACCCTGAAAAATTTGCGTTAGTAAATCCTGATTCAGTACACTCTTGTTGGCTGAAAAAGTATTGCGGAAATGCATCTGGAAATAAATATATTTTACACCCGAAAAGTGATTTAATATGACATCTGTCAGAGGAAATTTAACAAAAGATGCAGACGGAAACCATTATTTTGGCAGGTATTGTCATTATGTACTTTTTTCGGCTTTCACGTCCCTGCTTCAGTATTTTGCCAGCGACAATCAACTTAAAGGCGTGGTTCACCGGATACTTGGCAATCTTGCCATTTCCATTTTCCGGAATATACTCATCGTGAGCGTTGCATTATTGCTTCGTATTCCGGTAATAACCAGACGTTCATGGAGTTTGAATGCCATGACCGACGGAATAGCAAAACATAATGATTCAATATTGATTGCTTTATGAGACTTCTTAAAAACATAACACTCTTTTTGTGCCTTTCATTTTGGGCAATCGCTTGTAACAATAGTAATCAAAGGGTCAATAACGAAGACGTCAATGACAATTCGTATATTGAAATTACGGATGCAGCAGGCAGGAAAGTGAACATATCCAAATCAAGTAAATTCATAGTTATCCATTCTAAAACAGAGATTTTTAGAATATTAGATGCCGAATCAAAAGTGGAAGGCGTAACCCGTTGGACAGTAGAATTAAATACCGAGGTAAACCCGGTACTCTCAAAACTTCCATCAATTGGCGGTTTTTCTAAAGGTAATGTGAATTATGAAATGATATATAAAATTGTCAATGACAGTTCCGAAGATGATGTTATATTGGTATATAATCAATCATGGGCCGATGATATTGAGAGTAAAATTGGCCAATCAGATAAGATTAAGATCATTAAATTAAACTTATTTGGATCAAATGAGCCACAGAAAGAAATCGCTATTTTGGCCAAGGCGTTGGGAAAAGAAGCAGAATGCAAGCGTTATATTAATTGGTTTGATAGTTTATTACTGATGGTTCAAACCAGAGTCCGTGACATTCCTGATGAAGAAAAAATAAAAGTGTACTGGGATGCCCCCAGCGAGGGTTATTACAATACATCGGGGGGAGGAAGTTCCGCAGACATTATTATTTCAAGAGCCGGAGGAAAGTTTATTTCTAAAAAACTTCCGCAATCAGGTATATCTGTGTCTTCCGAATGGATTTTACAGGAAAATCCCGATATTATATTGGCACATCCTTCCAGCACCCGACTTTTAACCGGTGTTAAGTTTGATTATGGATCGGCTGCTGTTGATACAACCAAAGTATTAAATGCTTGGAATGAACTTATTACCACCCCCGGTATCAGCGGTACAGATGCTGTAAAAGAAAAGAAGGTTTACTTTATTGATGATCTGATGTTTGGACCTTCCCAACCCGTAGGCACAGTAGTTTTGGCGAAATTGTTTTATCCTGAAAAGTTTGCGGATATTAATCCCCGCGAAATGCTAAAATATTATTATGAATATTTTATGAAACTTGATTATAAAGGATTTTATCTTTACCCTAATGTATTTGATTTATAATTAGTCATACACATTGTTTCAGTTATCCTTTTTTTCTCAATTGCAGGACAGGAAAAATGAAGAAAGCAGTAATAATGAATACTATAAATCCTTCAACAGGTGATGTTTTCATAAAGGAACAAAAGGGTAACGCAAAATCAACGGCAGTAATAGAGCTTAAAAATCAGGCACTTAGTTGTATTTTGAAATAAACACACTACTAAAACCTGACACGCAAATCTGCCACTGCACATAATCCCCCACAAAGGTACTTGCACCTTGCGTTAATCACCATAAATGGTGATAGATTTCCATAAAATAGCAAAATCACGGGATTGTGTCTGTTTATTCAAAACGTGAACTTGCGCACTGATAAACGAAAGTTCATTATGAATAAACTACTTATTCCCATATTGCTTTTGTCATTGAATGTTTCACTGTTTGCTAAACAAGATGGAGATGACAATTCTCAAAAGCTGTTTTCGCAAGTTGATATATACACCGCGCAACCAATAGTCTTGTTCAACAGTACACTGACAGCAAAAATGAATTATGATAAACTCAATGAACGGTTTTGAAGCATGGGATACTTTTCGACAAGGTAGCATGGGTGAATATCTATATCACCCGGAAAAATAGGTAGAGACAATTATTATGGAAGTGAAGAAGAAAAATATAGATGTAAATTGATTGAGATGAAAAAGATTTTCAGAAAAATTCACCTTTGGTTATCCATTCCCGTAGGGTTGTTCATATCATTGATATGTTTTTCCGGAGCGATTCTCGTTTTTGAAACTGAGATTACAGAATGTATCAACAGGAAACTGTACGTTGTGGACAAAAGCAACGGTGAGCGCTTACCAGTGAGCGAGATTGTTCAAAAGGTGACCGCCGAATTGCCCGATTCCGCGTCAGTGTCAAGTGTACAAATTTCCTCAAACCCAAAAAGAACATACAGATTGGGGATTGAGGGACAAAACAGGACATCGGTTTATGTAAACCCTTATACCGGAGAAATAGTTGACACACACACTCATAAGCCGAATATTTTTTTCGGACAGATGAGACAACTGCATCGTTGGCTTATGTTCAGAGGCGACAGCCGCATAATCGGAAAACGTATCGTAGGAATCTCAACTATTGTTATGGTCGTCATCCTTCTGACCGGCCTGATTGTTTGGCTGCCAAAAAACCGGAAGATGGCAAGGAACAGGTTGAGAATCAGGTTTCGGTCAGGTTGGCGCATATTCTGGTACGACTTTCATGTTGCAATAGGGTTTTATGCTACACTTCTTCTGTTAATTATGGCACTGACAGGATTAACATGGTCTTTCGGATGGTACCGGAATATGTTTTACAGTGCGTTTGGCGTCGAAATGCAACAATCACATCAGGGCGGCAGTGGAGCCGGAAACAGACAACAGAGAGGTCGCAATATGCGTGAAGAGAAAAAGCCTTCAATAGATTACACTATATGGGATAAAGCCGTGGAAGGAGCTCTAAAAAACGCAGAGTCATATAAAACACTCACTGTTACAAGTAATGCTGTAAGCATAGTTTCAAATAATGTTTTCAGCAACAACAGGGCTTCCGATCGTTATACATTCGATAGTGAAACAGGTGTAATTACCGAAATATCTCTATATACTGAACAGCCTAGACAAAATAAATTAAGAGGCTGGATATACTCCTTTCATACAGGATCATGGGGCGGCATCGTGGTCAAGATTCTCTACTTCATCGCTGCCATTGTCGGAGGCTTACTGCCACTAACGGGCTATTATTTGTGGTTCAAAAGAAAATATAAGAGAAAAGCTTGATAGTGTTTCAAAAGTGTGTCTGGTGTAGTCATAAGAAAAGGTCTTCAAATTTAGTTTTGCATTATGCAATAAAATAATGTTAAACCAAAAAAAAGACCCCATGGATTTTACAAAGGAACAGCTTTCTGAAGTATTTGTCAGGCATTTGGACCTTGAAAAAGGTTTCATAGATTAATTTACGCCTGCTTCTTATAGGTTATGGCAGCAAGAGCGTTGAAGATGACCGCAAAAATGCCGAGAGCCGCGAAGTTGCGCCATAATTCGGCAAGAGTTGCTCCCTTCAGATAGACTGAACGTAAAATATCGACAAAATAACGGGGTGGCAAAATAATTGTGATTTTCTGTGCCCATTCAGGCATAGAGTCAATGGGTGTAAGCAGTCCACTCATCTGAATGAAGATCATAATGAAGAAAAACATAACAAACATTGTCTGTTGCATCGTATCGGAGAAGTTCGCAATCGTGAGGCTGAATCCGGAAATAGTCAAAACAAATAGTGCCGTACCAAAGTAAATAACCCCGACAGAACCGGCAGGTATAAGTCCATAGACGAGATGTGCAACAATCATTACCACCATAAGCACGAATATGCCAATAATCCAATAAGGAATCAGTTTTGACAATGTAAAGGTCAGACGACTCACGGGTGTAACATTTATCTGTTCTATCGTGCCGGTTTCCTTTTCTCCTACGATGCTCAATGCAGGCAAAAAGCCACACATGAGAATAAAGATGATGATCATAAGAGCGGGAATCATGTAATGCCGGTAGTTGAGCGTTGGGTTAAAGCGATTTTGTACCGTTACCAGCTCAGACAATTGATTTGAACTTTTCTCGTTACGCAATTCAGACAGTGTACGTGCAATGGTTTGTACTATGTATTGCGTACCCATTGAACCTTTGTTTGCATTCACCGCATTGGCAATTATGCTTATTCGCTCAGATGTGGCAACTACCATATCACGCTCAAAGTGGTCGGGAATCTGCACTATAATGTCAACCTCACCTTTCTCCAAGACTTGCATCGCAGCATCAAATTCAGAAGTCGTGCTGACAAGTGACAGACATTCTGAAGCATTGATGTGCGACATGATACGGCGTGATGTCGTTGAACGGTCAAGGTCAACAACCGCAACATTGACATTACGCACATCCATTGTCATTAGAGGTGGGGCTATGAGCATGATTATCACGGGATAGGCCACTATGAACCTGGACAAGAATGAATTACGACGAATCTGTAAAAACTCTTTTTGCAATAGCACAATAAATGTTCTCATAGCACTACTCTAATTTATCGTTAAACTTTTTAAGCGATATAACGATGAACATGATTGTCATAGCAAGTAATATCGTGCTGTTTTTCCAAACCGCCATGAGTGGTACTCCTTGAATCATCATCTTACGAATGGCATCTATATACCAACGAGCAGGGACAATAGTTGACAGCACTTGAAAAATTTCAGGTAAATTTTCAATGGGAAATATCATGCCGGAAAGCAATAGCACAGGTATCATCATTACCATAGCCGAGATAAGAAGTGCAGCCACCTGTGTTTTGGCTATGGTCGATACAAGAAGTCCGAGAGAGAGCGATAACAACAAATATAGTAGCGACAAAGAAAAGATACCCCAAACACCACCCGACATGGGCACATCAAGCAGATAATGAGAAAGAAGCAGTATCATTACCAATATCACGAAGGAAATAACGAAGTAGGGTATCATCTTGGCAAAGACAATCTTCACGGGACGCACAGGCGACACGAGAAGCACCTCCATTGTACCAACTTCTTTTTCACGAACAATCGATACCGAAGTCATCATGGCGCAAACAAGGATAAAAATCAAACCCATAATACCGGGTACAAAATTGTAGGCACTTTTCATTTGTGGATTGAAAAGCATTCTGGTCTCAAACATCGCCTGCTGTGATGCGGTACCGAGCAGGATGCCTTGCAGATAGGCAGTTGACGCGCCTGCTATATTGACATTAGAGCCATCAACTACTAATTGTATAATCGGTTTTGAAGGTACTCCCGCGGAAATCTGCTCCATACGACGATCAAAATCTGAAGCAAAAACTACGACAACACTCACTTTGCCCGAACGCAATTCTTTATCTATCTGCTCTTGATCAATATAACCGTAGAAGCTAAAGTACTCGTTGTGTGCAATGCGATCGACAACATCTTTCACTCCATCGGTGCGCTCCGGAGCTGACACCGCTATATTTATATTATTCACCTCGGTAGATATGGCAAACCCAAACAACACCATCAATACTACGGGGACAATCATTACAATAAGCATTGTACGCTTATCGCGCAAAATATGTAGCGATTCTTTTTTTACAAACGACAGAAAGTTGTTTTTCATGGTTTCACTCTCCTCTTTCCGCGTCCCGAGCCAGTGTACGAAAGACTTCGTCCATTGACTCAGCAGTAAATTGTTGTTTCAGACGAGTTGGTGTGTCAAGTGCCCGCACCTCGCCATCAACCATAATTGATACACGCGAGCAATACTCCGCCTCATCCATATAGTGTGTAGTTACGAATATCGTTGTTCCACCCTCTGCTGCTTCATAAATCATTTCCCAAAATTGGCGACGCATAATCGGATCAACACCACTCGTAGGTTCATCTAAAAAGACCACTTCAGGACGATGAACAGTGGCAATCGCAAATGCCAGCTTTTGCTTCCACCCCAATGGTAATGAGCCAACAAGGGTATCACGCTCCGATGAAAAATTAAGCCTGGCAAGCAATTCAGCGGTATGCTTCCTGGTGTTCTGTTTCGAGAGACCATAGATAGCTGCAAAAAGATTGATGTTTTCTCCAACCGTAAGATCGTTGTAAAGCGAAAATCGTTGACTCATGTAACCGATATGGCGTTTAATCATCTCTCCTTCACGCGTAATATCGAAACCCGCAACTGTACCATTTCCCGAAGTGGGATAACTCAATCCGCAGAGCATACGCATCGCGGTAGTTTTTCCCGCCCCGTTGGCACCGAGAAAACCAAAAATCTCACCCCGATAAACATCAAAAGAGATGTTGTTCACAGCAGTGAATTTGCCGAAACATTTGGTAAGGTCGCGTACTGAAATTACTATTTCGCTCATCGTTGCATCAGATTTATAAACACATCTTCAATAGTGGGTTCTGCAGGTTTAATGGTAAGATTGCTCAAAGCATCCAACTGACCTATAAAGTTGCGCATGTTAAACCCCGTATCTGCTACAAGATGATGTGTTTGTCCAAATGGATAGCACTCTAGTACACCCTCAACTTGTCGTGCTGCTTCGAGCAGAGCATACATATTATCAGCACGAACAGCATAGAGTTTTGAATTAAATTTTTCAACAATTCCTTGCGGAGTGTCTATTCCCAAAACACGTCCTTCATTACATAGCGCGATGCGGTCACAAAGCGAAGCCTCGTCCATATAAGGTGTAGATACCAGGATGGTAATTCTTTTCTCTTTGAGTTTTCGCAACATATCCCATAGCTCACCGCGCGATACGGCATCAATACCAGTTGTCGGCTCATCAAGGAATAGTACACTGGGATGGTGAATCAATGCGCACGAGAGGGCAAGTTTTTGTTTCATGCCACCTGACAGTTTACCCGCCGGGCGTGTGCGAAATGGCTCAATCTGCCTGTAAATAGGAGCAATAAGGTCGTATGAATCTTCAACTCTAACACCAAAAAGTGCTGCGAAAAATTTAAGATTCTCTTCTACCGTCAGGTCCGGATAAAGTGAAAATCTACCGGGCATATAACCTATTCGCGAACGTATTGCAAGGTAGTCTTTCACAATGTCCAACCCATCAACCGTGGCTATACCTTTATCAGGATTGAGCAATGTGGCAAGCAAGCGGAAAAGCGTGGTCTTACCTGCACCATCAGGACCTATGAGACCAAATAGCTCGCCTCGCCTGACCGAAAACGAGACCGATTCAAGGGCCTTAACTTCTCCGAAACTCTTTGAAAGATTATTTACATCAATGGCATTCATTCTACAATGTTACTTTGCCTGATAACCCGATTTTAAGGCGACCATCATTCTTTACAGCAATCTTGACAGCATAGACCAGATTTGCCCGCGAATCCTTCGTTTGTATAGTCTTTGGCGTAAATTCACTTTCAGGAGAAATCCATGTTATGCGACCCACGTAGTCGTAACATTCATCACCACCGAAGTCGGCCGTAACCGTAACCTCGTCGCCAAGCTCCAAATTGGCGAGTTGATTGGATGTAAAATAGGCACGAAGATACATATCGTCGAGGTCGGCGATCTTCATCAAAGGTTTACCTGTTGTTGCAAACTCTCCTGCTTCGACATACTTTACCAACACCGTACCATCAATGGGCGATACGATACGACACTTCACAATACGATCGGCAAGGGCGGCAATTTGTGCTTCGAGAGCTTCCGCATTACTGTTGATGGTGGAGGTGTTCTTATCAAGGGTAGATAACATTGCGAATAGCTGACAATCGAGAATACGTATCTGTGTCTCGATGTCATCATATTGTTTTTGCGTGGCGGCACCATCATTGAGCATGTTTTCCACACGCTTAAGTTCGCTTTTTTGTTTCGCTATCTGTTCGCGCAGTGCTGCGACTTGTGCTTTTATATCCGGACGGCTGTCAAGCAGTGCTGAAAGTTGTGCCGACAACTGCTTGTTCTGAAGGTGGAGTTGCAGACTGTCGATTATGCCAACCACAATACCCGCCTTAACGGGCATACCCTCTTCTATTTCAAAACTCAAAATGCGTCCTGTAGCTTCCGAGGAGACTACCACCTCGGTTGCCTCAAAAGTACCCTGTGCATCAAATGCCGATTTCTTGCCGCATGACGATACGGCAAGTATTATCATGGCGATGTAGATGATTCGTTTCATATCCTATTTTATTCATTTAAGGTGTGTTTTAATCTATAAATGGCTTGTAGCAGCTCTATCTCGTGCATATTGCGATTAAGCGCTGCTGTTGTTTCATCGGTGATTGTACGCAGTAAATCAGTAGCGTCGATAACACCGTTTTTTAGCTTTGACTCCGCTGCCATACGTACTGAACGACGTAATTCCACAATACGGGCATCATTCTCGACCGTCTTATGAAGCCGGGTAATCTCGCCATCATCCTGCGTGGTAAGAATCTGTGTGTTAAAATTCAAGAGTTCACGCTGAACAGCCAGTTGTTGTTGGGCAGTGTTTATTTTCCCGAGATTATTATGTTTGGTGTAAAATGCCCCTATATTCCACGATACATGCAGACCTACAATGGCATTAAGCGTCCATTCGGAAGAAACCATGCCTTTGAACATATCCATGCCGGGATAACCATAGTAGCCTTGCGCGAAGGCTCCGAAACGGGGCATAACGGATGAGTTAACAGCTATTCTCTGTGTAACTAACCTGTTTTCTTGTGCATCGAGTAAAGCGAATTCGGGACGTGTCGAAGTGTTGCCCTGAATAGCTGGTACTGCAGGTCGTTCTAACTTATCGGAAATCAACGACTGACCAATAAAGAGCTCTAACATACGGCGGTAACTCGTACGAGAGGATTCCACCTGACCCAATTGTTGCTGAGCAGTAAGTAGTTCTGCTTCAATCATATCAACATCTGATCGCAACGCAACGCCGTTTTCATAATATACGCGCATACGATTTAGATTACTCTCCAACACGTCAATCATGGCCTTAGTCTGTTCCATCCGTTCATCAAGCAGCAGAATGCCAAAGTATAGGCCATCTACCCTAGACTGCAAATCGTAGAGTGATACATCAACACGACTACGCTGCTCAACTGCCTCCGCTGCGACTATAGCCTTATTCGCTTTTGATTGACCTCCGTCCCAGATATTTTGAGTAATATCAATAGCAATCCTATATTGATCTTTGCGAATCCCTGTCATTTCTACACCACTGGCTTGCATTATGGTTTTAAACGCTTCGGGATAGGTAGGAGTTGCCGACTGATATGTTGCTTGCCCCGACAGAGCGACTTGTGGTATCCATGCTTTTGCCGCATTTGACAGATTGAACTGTTCCGTCCGGGAGATAAGGTCGTATTGCCCAATTTCGGGATAGTGTTCCCGGGCAAGACGACGACACTCATCAAGCGTTTGAGCTTCAACGCCTATCATCAAAAGAACCAGTATAAAAGACAAAAAAAATCGTTTCATACCTCATTGTTTAATTATACGCTTCATAATTATTTCTATATTCTCTGCTTTGCGTCCCGCAAGGAATTTATCTCTGTCTGCCATCAGATTGCCCATCACGGGCTCGACAAACTGATAAGCAATGAATGGGAAAATATTTAAGGACATTATCGATAACAGCAAGGTTCGAACATCTATTTTTTCAATTTCTCCTCGTTCTGCTGCCACATCAATCTCCCGTTGCAAGTTGGCAAACAATTCCTGGGCAAAACCCGTCACTCGTTCATATAACAAATTGTATCTCTCAGGACGAGAAATAATCTCATTGAGAAAAAATCTTGGCAACAAGGGATTGGTAACAAGAAGGTCAAAATGTGATCCGATACCATCTTTAAGTCGCTCAATAAGCGGCATATCGGGATCACCCATTGCGGCAAGCATGGTTTGTTTAACCGTATTAATGGTCTTCTCAATGATGCACTCGAAGAGTTTCTCTTTGGTTCGGTAGTAATAATACAGCATGGCATGTGTAACTCCCGCCTTCCTGGCAATGCTGGTCGTTCGCGCACCTTCATAACCCTTAGTGAAAAACTCCAGTTCAGCTGCTTCCAAAATCAGCTGCTCATTGCTTATCTTATTTTGCTCACTCATGTTTTATACTATAATTTCACTTGTAAACAATTTTGTTAAACAATTTTGTTAATACGAAAATATGGATATAATTCAGAAGAACAAAAACATATTTGAATTATTTAGATAAGTGCAATTACTTTAACCAATAATATCCTGATTCCCAATTGGTCAAATACAAAGAATATGCGGATGAAAAAAATGCCCAATCGCATAACCGCTTGATTCTTTATTGCGAAGAGAAGGGATTACTCGCTTCGCTCGTGATCCCCTTTGGGAGTACCACACAACATCTTCATGAACCGTTCCGGTCTTATTTTATCGCGGAGAGAGAAAGGGGATTACTCGCTTCGCTCGTGATCCCCTTTGGGAGTACCACACAACACCTTTATGAACCGTTCCGGTCTTATTTTATCGCGGAGAGAGAAGGGATTACTCGCTTCGCTCGTGATCCCCTTTGGGAGTACCATACAACACCTTCATGAACCGTTCCGGTCTTATTATTTTCCCTTAGTACTTTATGAAAGCAAGCTTTCAACAGTACTTCGGTAAAATAAAAACCCCGCCAATAGCGGGGTTCATGAAGGTGTTGCGGAGAGAGGGGGATTCGAACCCCCGGTACAGTTACCCATACGTCAGTTTAGCAAACTGATGGTTTAAGCCACTCACCCATCTCTCCTTCTACTCTCTGCAACTTTTATAAAGAAAGATTAAAATAAACTTAGTTACCTGAGCGCAACAAAAATAGGAAAACAGACACTAAATGCAAAAAAAAGTCAGTTTATTTTATGTCCTTAAGAAGATCTATAAAAAGCCTGAAATTCTCCTGTGACTCTTCATCGAAATTGGACAACTTAATATTACCCGAAGTTACCTCCGCAAGAAATCTTGAAAAAAGAAAACCTCTCGCGATCTTCTTTTCCCTTACATATTCAGAATTAGCTACCGTAATCCCCTCGCGGGTTTTAAGTATGTGATTCTTGAAATCGAGTGTAGACAGAAGATCCTCGGCATTATAAAATGTATCGGGCATCTTTATTACCAGATCCCTCCCGCTGTTATCTGTCCTGAATATCGTATCCTTTAGCAGTTTGGCAACCTGGTTCTCCTTGTCATTTTCAAAAAGAAGGACTGCAAATTCAAGTCCCCAGCCCATAAGAATATTGCAGAGAAGCGGAATAGAAGAGACGTTTGTTGAAGGGACAACGCTGACCTGTGTTGTCGATCCCATCAAATGAATGATTGCATTCAGGAGGTAATAGGACCCCGTATTATTGACAATAAGGTTGAATTTTTTCGATGAGAATCCTTCTCCTGATACAGGGTTGCCAA
>Ga0255340_1005269_pt1 | contig 11861 bp, 6 predicted proteins | sample wastewater_treat_7_FD_192417 | JGI IMG/M metagenome (GOLD analysis project Ga0255340, IMG submission 192417) | Wastewater microbial communities from Lulu Island WWTP, Vancouver, Canada - plant10 | ecosystem: Engineered > WWTP > Wastewater > Unclassified | place: Canada: Vancouver, British... | reverse complement strand
GCAACCTCGGCTCCAAGCGCTTTTAAGGCAACCGGGCCAGTCCCTTCTGCTGCAAGCGCTGCAACAGTTCCGTCCTTATACTTGACAATAACTTCTCCTGGCACATAAGGAGCAGAAGATTGTGATTTCAGGTCATCCAGGGCAGTTGATTCGTCGGCATATGCCCCGACTGCAAAGCCGGATAAAAGAAATCCAGCCAGTAATAAATGGATTAGTAGTCGTAAATGTGCGTCATGCATGTTCTTCCCCCACTAAGACAGCCGGTCCAGACTGTATGTAAATAGATCTATAATTCCCAGGAGATTTAAGTATCTTCCCGGTTTGTCAGATGATATATGGTTAATGTTTTTTTTAAAAAAAAGGAAAACGATAAACCAGAGGACTTGTAACCTGTACCTATGAACACTTCTGTACTCCAGGTAGCACTTGACCTGGTCGAACTTGACCGTGCTATTACCATAGCCGGAGAAGCTGTTCTTGGTGGCGCTGACTGGCTTGAGGCAGGGACGCCATTGATCAAAAGCGAAGGTATGCGGGCTGTTTCTGCTTTAAAATCGGCCTTTCCTGACCAGCAGATCATCGCAGATATGAAGACGGCAGATACCGGCGCAATTGAAGTTGAGATGGCTGCCAAATCCGGGGCAGATGTGGTCTGTGTATTAGCTTCCTCTGATAATTCAGTCATTGACGAATCTGTCAGGGCAGGAAAAAAATACGGAGTAAAGATCATGGCAGATCTTATCTCTGTCCCTAATCCTTCATCCAGGGCTTTGGAACTCGAGAAGCTTGGGGTTGATTATATCTGTGCACACACAGGGATAGACCAGCAGATGACCGGGACTGATTCACTTGTTCTGCTGATGAAAGTTGTTAAAGAAGTGGGCATTCCGGTAGCAGCTGCCGGTGGTATTTCGGAGAAGACGGCTGCAGCTGCAATTGCTGCAGGTGCGTCAATTGTGATAGTGGGTGGATCTATTGTCAGGTCTTCTGATGTCACAGGTTCAACGCGCAGAATAAAGGAGGCGATGAACCTTCCCACACCATATACAGGTACCGGTAAATCAGCAGATGATGAAATCCGGGAGATCCTGGGCTATGTATCCTCCTCGAACGTATCTGATGCCATGCACAGGAAAGGTGCAATGACAGGAATGATACCTCTCTCCCCAGGAACCAGGGCGGTCGGAAAAGCCGTAACGGTACAGACATTTGCTGGCGACTGGGCAAAACCCGTTCAGGCTATTGACACCGCCTCAAAAGGAGATGTAATCGTCATTAACAATGATCAGGGGGTAAATGTGGCTCCGTGGGGAGAACTTGCAACCATCTCCTGTCTGAACCGTGGAATAAATGGCGTCATAATCGACGGGGCAGTCAGGGATGTAGACGGAATAAAAAAGCTGCAATACCCTCTCTGGGCAAGGGCCATGGTTCCAAATGCAGGAGAACCCAAGGGATTTGGCGAGATTGGAACTGAGATCCAATGCGGAGGGCAGACCGTCTCTTCAGGTGACTGGATCATCGCCGATGACAGTGGTGTGGTTGTCATACCAAAAAACCGTGCATACGAGATTGCAAGACGTGCAAAAGAAGTTTATAATACTGAGTTACGGGTCAGGGAAGAGCTCAGGCAAGGCAAAACCCTGGCCCAGGTAATGAACCTTTTAAGATGGGAGAAACATCCCTGATTTTTTTAAAATTCAGAAATTTAGAGATTATTTAGGAGACCAGGATCGTGAACGTCTTACGAAAAATTGGGGAACTTACTATTGCCCATCTCATCCATGATATTTATGCACCGGTCCTAATGGCACTTCAGCCGGTGCTAATCACAATGTACGGGTACGGTTACTTTGAAGCAGCCCTGTTACCAGTTGTACATAGCATAACCTCATCTCTGTTACAGCCAGTCTTTGGATACCTGGCTGATAACAAGGGGATGAAAGTCGGTGTTGGCATTTCTATACTTTTATCAGGTGTAGGAATTTCAGTTCTTGGGCTTATCCCAAACCATTACCTGATGATGCTTCTTTGCGTCACCCTTTCAGGAATAGGTCATGCAAGTTTTCATCCAGGTGCCCTCTGCCAGGTTAGTATCTTTGCAACCGGCAGTTCACGTGGCAAACTGACCTCATTCTTTGTAGTTGGTGGAAACATGGGCATGGCACTTGGACCGATCATAGCAGGAATAATTCTTACTACCGGGGGAGTCCCCCAGGTTATCTGGCTAATAATCCCTGCAATCGCAACTGCATTATATCTGCATCTGCATCCATTTGCCGACTGCTGTAATATAAAGCAGGAGAAGGTATCAGGGGAAAAAGAGAACTGGGGCCCTGTTATTCTTCTGTTTTCAGGTTCAACCCTGAGGTCATGGGTTACCTTTGGTGCAATGACCTTTTTGCCCACCTACCTGGTGCTTGAAGGTTATTCCCTGCTCGAAGCAACTACCCTGGTCAGTGTGATGCTGGTTTCGGGTGTCGCCGGCCAGGTAGCAGGAGGAATCCTGTCAGACAGGATAGGACGGAAAAAGGTAATTGTCCTGACCACATTTGCATCAATTCCTGCCTTCATTGCAATTCTACTCACTCATGAGATATTGCTTATCATCTCTATGATAGTCTTTGGTTTCCTTCTCTGGTCATCATTCTCGGTCACCATTGCCATGTCACACGAGATGATTCCGTCCCAGATTGGACTTGTATCAGGATTATTCCTTGGAATTGCTATGGGTGCTGGTGCATTAGGCGTGTCAATATCAGGGGCTGTTGCAGACATGGCCGGGCTTTACACAAGCCTTGGAACATTCCCAATCATTATAGCGGTTTCCGTAATTCTATTCATGCTGGTAAAAACACCGGAATCATCACCATCACCGGCGTCGCCAACAACAGACACAAAGCAGAATTAGAATTATCCCTTCTTTTTTATGAAAGATCTCTTATGTCAGGTTGAATAATATACCATAAGGTGAGGTAGATGTGGCATAGGAAGGATATCTGCATTCTTCTGATTATCCTTATAACAATAATAGCAGGAAGTTTTTGCCTTGCAGAGGAACAAAAGGCTGGTAAAGGAGAATTTGCACCCTTTTCCCAGGAATGGCAACAATTAACCCTGACAGAAGAGATCTCTTCAGACAGTAAGTATTGTTGTGGGAGCGGGTCTTTACGTGAAAGTCCTGTTAATCTTTCACATCTTATAGGGAAAAAAGTAATAAGTCTCTCTATTCTTTCTTATTATCCCTCGAAGTTTGATCTCCGTGATTCAAAAAGAGTGCCAGGGATAAGGGACCAGGGTCAGAGCGGAAGCTGCTGGGATTTTGCATCGATAAAATCGCTGGAGTCTTCCCTTCTTCCGGAATCTGAAAAAGATCTCTCTGAGAACAACCTTAAAAACAAGGTATCAGTATATTCCCCTGAAGGGTTTGACTTTGCCGACGGGGGAAATGATCTGATGGCTGCGGCATATTTCCTCCGGGGCTCTGGTCCTGTTCCTGAAAAACTCGACCCATACAACCCATATTCGTTTGTATCCCCTGAAAACCTGCCGGTTGAAGCAAGGGTCAGTGATGTTCCAATTATACCCGGACGCCCTGGCCCGACTGATAATGAAAATGTCAAATGGGCCCTTGTAAACCTTGGATGCCTTTATTCGACCATATACTATGATGAAGATCACTTCAACCAGAATACAAATGCGTACTACAGCTCAGGCGGCAAAACTCCTAACCATGCCATATCGATAATTGGATGGGATGATACTTACCCTGCTTCTAATTTCAAAACCCAGCCTGCAGGTGACGGGGCATTTGTCTGTGCCAACAGCTGGGGAACAGACTTTGGAGACAAAGGGTTTTTTTATGTCTCATACTACGATTCCCTTATTGCAAAACGTATTTCCGCTTTCACCGCAGCATCTGACAGAACAGATGGCAGTTATGGCTATGACACCCTTGGCTGGGTGAACAGTTTTGGATTTGGTTTCTCTGATGCCTCGGCGGCAAATGTCTTCACGGCAGAAGAAGACATCGAGGTTACAAGTGCAGGGTTTTACATACCGCAGGTGGGCACCAGTGTGACTGCCTCTGTCTACCTGAACCCTGTTGAGAGCCCAGTGGGAAACCTTCCGCCAGTCGCATCCAAAGAAGAGACTTACCAGGTGCCAGGCTATCACTCGCTCATGTTTGATATCCCGGTCAAGGTTAAAAAGGGAGATAAATTTACCGTAGCGGTGGACTTTTACACGCCTGATTATGGTTTTCCAATCCCTGTTGAGTACCCGGTTCCAGGTTATAGCAGCAAGGCCACCGCAAAACCAGGGCAGAGTTATGTAAAAACCTCCACAGGAAAATGGTCAGACCTGACAAACTGGGATCCACAGGCTAATGTGTGCATTCGTGCAGGTTACAGGCTTGTATCCGGACCAAAAGCGGACTTTTACGCAGAGCCGGTCAGTGGCAGTGCCCCCCTTACTGTATCATTCCACGATATCTCTACCGGGAACCCTGAACGCTGGTTATGGCAGTTTGGTGATGGTTCGACATCGGCAGAACAGAACCCTGTGCATACGTATAGTTTAAACGGAGTTTATTCGGTCACACTTACCAGTGACACTCCTGCAGGGGAGTCAGTGATGGTAAAGAAGAATTACATCACCGTATCAGAACCGGTAAGGATAATTGTTCCTGATGATCATTCGCTTATCCAGGAGGCGATAAATTCTGCCCCGCCCGGTTCAACAATTCTTGTCAGGTATGGGTACTACCCGGAAAAGCTTACCATAAACCGGCCGGTCCACCTAATTGGAGAAAGTAATGCCGAAGATCAAAAACCTATCATCGATGCCCAGTATGCCGGAACGCCGGTCAGTGTCACCGCTGCTGGTGTAACGGTTGAGAACTTCTCCCTTACCGGGGCCGGGTCAGAGACCGCGATAAGACCAGCCGTGGCTGTCAGGGGAGATAAAGCAATCATCAGGAATAACTGGATCTTTGAAAATTATGCAGGAGTCAGGTTTGAGAGTGTTACCGGCTCTGTTTTTGATGATAATATCATCTGGAACTCCACAAGCAATGCGATATATGGAGAGTCCAGCTCTTACCTTGACATATCAAATAATACTATCATCTGGACCAGGGAGTCACCTGCTATCCGGCTTGTCTCTGCTTATAACTCCGTCGTAAAAGGAAATGCAGTTGCAGAGAACAATAAGGGAGGAGTATCCATAACCGGGTCAGGAGTCACGCTTTATGATAATTTCTTTAATAACACCATAAATGTCGTCCTTAATGCAGACACGAAGGCAACCTGGAATGTTCCCAAAAGTCCCGGGCCAAATATCGTTCTTGGTCCATACATTGGAGGAAACTTCTGGGCCGCTCCAGATGGAACAGGATTTTCACAGACCCATCCCGACAATGACGGGGACGGGTTTTGTGATGAGGTGTACCGGATTGGAGGAGAAAATGTCGATGAACTTCCTCTTGCCATCCCAGACGAAGTTCCTCCACGGGCAGATTTTGATGCTGAACCAAGGACGGGAAATATTCCCCTGACGGTCCAGTTCAGGGACAAATCTCTTGGAAAAATTGATAGCTGGCAGTGGGACTTTGGTGACAAAACTACTTCAACCGACAGGCATCCAGTCCATGTATACCAAAATACCGGGTCTTATAATGTCAGGCTGGTTGTAGCCGGCCAGAAAGGCAGTGATACCAAAGAAAAATTATCATATATCACGGTCACCGGGACAGGAAACAGGTACCTTCTCACGCTGATGCCAGGATGGAACTTTTTTACCCCTCCAAAGTCCTTATCACAGGGAAGTGACACGGCTGCAATTTTTGCATCTGTCCAGACAGACGGACATTCATTGTTTGAATTCTCCAATCAGTCGTCAGGGTGGAGAAGAGTCAGCCGGGACTCTGTTCTGCTTCCAATAACAGGTTACTGGATATATTCCAGAAAACAGGAGGAGATAATATTATGGCTTGATCCAGTAAGCGGAGGGAAAAAAACGGTTGAACCCGGCTGGAATGCAATAGGTTCTCCTGGAACAGGCCCGGTCAGGGCAAAAGACGCCATGAAGTCCCTTGAAGATAAATGGACATACCTGGTCGGTTATGATAAGGGCCTGCAAAGATATGAGGAGGTTATTATCAGGAAAGGAACCGGAGCCCATTCAGATGAAAGACTGCTTAAATCCGGGCAGGGCTACTGGCTTTATGCAACAGGGACAGGAGATATCTATGCCAGCTGACGGTTCAAAACTTTAATTTTTTCGATTATTAAAATCTATCAATACTTTAAATACTCAATAAAAGAGAGAGTCTGAATATAAACTCAACTAATAATTATCGATTCGGTGATCTGGTTCGATGGAGATGACAACAATCTCCCCGACTGTCTGATTGACAGGGTCGATTACAGGGCTATATGTGCGGATAATTTTTCCGGTCTTCGTTTCATACCGTTCGCAAATAGGTTTTTTTGTCTCAACAACCTTTTGAACATGGGTTAAAAACCGACTTGTTGTTGCGGGGTCGTGATATTCTCCATACTCTGTTCCGATATAATCTCCGGTAATTCCAAGTCTTTTTTGGTGATGGGAGTTCATATATTTATACCGGGATTGTGGATCAACAACATAAACAGAGTCCTGCATAGCTTCAAGAATTGTTTTATAACGTTCTTCAAGATTACTTACTCTATCCTCAAGAATTTTTGTCCTGGTGACCTCGGTTGAGATAACGGTGGCTGCAATGGTAAGATCTAATATCTTATTCCTGACAGGACTTATTGTCCTGACAAACCACCTGTTTCCTTTTTGATATTTGTCATGAAGTGGTTTTCCTTCTTCAATAACCTCTTTAATCAGATGTAAAAACCGGGCTGTTTCTTCTTCTGTGTGAAGATCCTCGTAATAATAATAGTTAAGATCTTTATTGTCTATTCCAAGCCTGGACTTATGATGGGAGTTCATAAAAAGATATTTCCCACGCTTATCAACCATGTAAATTGAATCCTGGGTGCATTCAACAAGGGTTTTATAATTTGTTTCGGACTGTATCAGGGCTTCTTCTACCCTTTTTCGCATAACTGCCTGTTGAATCATGTTCCGAAGCTCGGCAAACTGGACTTGTGGTTTGGATCCCTTCTGTAAATAAAAATCTGCACCGGAATTTAATGCTTCGATGACAACTTCCTCGCGGCTTCTCCCGGTAAAGATAATAAAAGGTTTTTCAAGACCGATCCGCTTGATGGTTTTTAAAAATTCAATCCCATCCATCTGGGGCATTTCATAATCCGAGACTATAGCATCATATTTCTGTTTCTTTAACATCTCCAATGCAGAAATTGCGGAGGTACTGGTATCAACTACGATGTCTCCTCCTTTTTCAAGGAACATCCGGGTGATGTCAAGGAGCTCTTCCTGGTCATCTACAAGTAGTATTTTAATAATAGCCATAACTGAATGATCCGGATTTCCCTAATCTTAATAATATTTGAGTTTTCGGAGATATATGATTTATGTGTTCATATCATCAAAACAGGGAAAAAAATTAATTTTTTCAAAAATTTTACATAATTTGCACTGCAACACGACTCGGGATTAACATGTCTGAGTAAGCCATTACAAGGTATATAAAATAATCGTATTTTGTTAAGGTAAGTAACGATTGAATATTTACTTATACTTTCTTAGTTAATTATCCTTAATAGTCAATGCCTGGAAACCTGCCTTACAAAGATATTTACAAGTGTTTATGCCAGTATCTCCTAATTACGATTATCTTCTGCCTATCCTTTACAGGCGGGTGTGTGGAGAGTGATTCAGAAATCACTGATGAACTTATAGTCATTGGAATACTTCTCCCGTTATCCGGTGAACTGTCTGACAGGGGAATGGAATCCCTTAATGGTTCCATCTTTGCCATAGAGGAGATAAATAAAAGTGGTGGTATCCAGACAAAAGGCGGGCGATCTTTAAAATACATCATCGCAGACTCCAAAGGAGATGAAACAATCGGCGCCAACCTTACAAAATCCTTAATCCTTGAAAATAATGTAAGGGCAATAATCGGTGCTTACCAGAGCAATGTTGCAATAGCTGCCACAAGTATTTCAGAGAAGTACAAAACACCCTTCATAGTCAATACCGGCATTTCTAATATAATCATTGAGAGAGGCTATGAATACACGTTTCGAATAGTACCATCAACAGATAATTATGCAGACACAAAGGTCCAGTTTCTTAAGTTCCTAAATCGTGGCAGAACCACTCCAGTTAAAAACATTGCGCTCATCTATGAAAACTCTGCTTACGGAACCGGGGCTGCAATGGCTGAACATAAATTCCTTAAGAAGGCCGGTTTTACAATTTCCAGTGAGACAACCTATGCAGAAACTGATTTAAACCCATTAATGGATAAGATAGCAAGCATTTCAGCAGAAAATCCGGATGCAATTTTTACCACCACCCACCTGAAAGACAGCATCGCAATCATTAAAAGACTTAAAGAGACGGGATATAACGGACCAGTAATTGACACAGGCGGGGGCACCATAACACAGGAATTCATCGGGAAGTCTGGGCAGGATGGTGAAGGAGTCTACTCTGTATCTGAATTTGATTATTCCCTCCCGGAAGTTCAGAACCTAAATGCCAGGTACAAGACAAGGTTTGGAAAAAATCTGTCAGGTGCCAGCGCTTCTTCTTATCAGGCAGTAATAGTGCTCAGGGATGCAATTGAGCGTTCACTCTCACTTGAGAGAGAAGATATTCGAGATGCCATTTCAGAAACAAACATAACTTCAAAGATAGAAAATATCCTGCCAGATGACAGGATAGCCTTTGGGCCAGACGGACAGAATGATTATTCAAGGCTGGCAATTATGCAGGTTCAAAATAATACATGGAAGACAGTATGGCCAGAACCTTATGCAGAATCAATGCCAAAGAAGACCTGATATAAAGACATGAACACTCCTGAATCGAAAAACTATATCCCGCCAATCAACAGGATTAGTACCAGAACAACTGCAAGTCTGCTTCTCCTGGTAATAGTTATCGTTCTAATCATAAGCGCAGGGTTTCTCTGGGTGACAACAACCGAGCAGGAGAAGATCGTTTATCAGTACCAGGAAAAATCAGCTGAAGAGACAAGTCTTATCATCTCTCATTATTTCTCAAAACTTATCGATAATCTTGTAATATTCTCAGAAAGCTCGCATTTAACTGAAATAAGCCCTAAAGAACAGAGGGAAGCTCTAATTGACCTTCTTAACGATGAAAAAAGACTTTTCCACGAATGTACATTGCTAACCCTGGACGGGCAGGAGGCCGTAAAAATCTCCCGGGTTCACACCTACCTGCCTGAAGAGCTTGGCAACCAGTCTTCAGATCCAATATTTTCCCGTGCATTGCAGGGAGAGACATCAATATCACCCATATTCATATTTCCACAAACCGGGCTGATTTCAGTCAATATTGCAACTCCTGTCAGAGATAAGAAAGGAGAGATAGCCTTTGTGCTGATTGCGACCGGGAGTGTCGTACCACTTTGGTCAGAGATTGAGAAGATCGATATAGGTCAGAATGGATATGCCTACATCGTTGACAGTTCTGGAAGATTTCTTGCATACCAGGAGGCTTCAGAGATACTTGACAGGCACGGAGAGTTAATGACCGCCTTGCCACCTGTTCAGAGGTTCATTTCCAAAGATGCGGCATCCAACAGGGAGATATCTCCTTATACCGGACTGAAAGGAGAAGAGGTCGTCGGTTCTTTTGCAAAGATACCCGGAACTGACTGGGCGGTGATTGCGGAGCTTCCAACATACGAGGCATTTGAATATATTAACCGGATGATCCTTGTAATCATCGCAGCCATGATTCTTGGATTGATCTTTTCAGCCCTTCTTGGTCTGTTTTTGTCAAGGTACCTGACCGAACCTGTTCTAAGTCTTACCAGTATTGTCACAAAGATTGGCCAGGGTAAACCCGCCCCCCATATTAAAGAGACATCCAGGGCTGATGAGATCGGTATTCTTGCCAGAGGAATAGAGCAGATGGAAAAAAACCTCATGGAATCGTACCTGGACCTGGAGCTGAGAATTTCAGAACTGACACTGGCAAGGGAGAGACTGAGGTTTTCTGAAGAACAATACCGGGCGCTTTTTGAACATTCAGAAGATCCACTTGTCCTGGTAGAGGAAGACCAATCAATAACCCTTGTGAATAAAAAATTCGAAGAACTCTGGGGTTTTACCAGGGAAGAGATCATCGGTAAGAAAAAATGGACAGAGTTTGTTGCAACTTTGGAAGATCTCGATATGATGACCTCCTATTACCAGAAAAGAAATGCCGGGGAGGATAATGTTCCAAATACCTATAACTTCAAATTAAAAACAAATTCTGGCGAAATACGTGACATGTTATTAAGTATAACACGTATGCCGGGTAGTAATCAGATCCTTGCTGCCCTTGTTGACATCACCGAACAGAAAAAATATGAGCAGGAACTGATTCAGAAGAATAAAGATCTGAGCGATGCATATGAGAAGTTAGCGACTAATGAAGAAGAACTTAGAGAGAGCTATGATACACTCACAATATATGAACAAAAACTGAGAAAGAGCGAGCAAAAATACCGGAATATCGTTGAAGACCAGACCGATCTTATCCTCCGTTTTACTCCACAAAATAAGATCATCTTTGGAAATGACAAATTTTTCTCATTTTTCCATGCAGATCATAAAGGTATCCTGGAAAATGAGATAAACCTATCAGATATCAGGTTATTTCCCTCTGAAATTTTAATGCAGATCTCCTCTCTTACTCCTGACTCACCTGTAATCTATTCAGAGAATAAAGTTATCCTTCCTGGCGGTGAGGAAAAATGGTTAAACTCATCAATCAGGGGAATATTTTCTGATGCAGGGATTGTCATCGAATACCAGGCGGTTGCACGGGATATCACTTTTCAGAAGAAAACAGAAGAAGCATTGGATAATGCCAGAAGCAAACTCAATCTATTAAATGCGATAACCTTTGAAGATATCAGAAATTATATCTTTACACTTTCAGGGTACCTGGAATTGAAAAAAGACATGATATCAGACCAGAATACCCTTGCATTAATTGAGAAAGAACAATCTATTGTTAAAAAAGTATCACAGTCGCTTGATTTTGCAAAAGATTACCAGGACATGGGAATCCGTCCACCTTACTGGCAAAACGTTTTACAGGTCTACCTGTTTGCAATCTCCCACCTTGATTTAACCCATATTGAACGGATTGAAGAGATTAAGGGAGTCTTAATCTATGCAGATCCCCTGCTTGAAAAAGTCTTTTATAACCTTGCATTAAATCTTGTTACTCATGGAAAAGACATAGTAACAAAGCTTCACCTCCACTCAGAACTGCGTAATGGTGAGCTTATCATCATATTCGAGGATAATGGACCAGGTATAGAAGATGAGAAGAAAGAAATTTTATTCTCAAGAAGGGATGGTTTGAAAAAAGGACTTGGCCTATATTTCACCAGCGAAGTGCTTGCAATTACAGGTATCAGCATAAGAGAGACCGGAACACCAGGTAAAGGGGCAAGATTTGAAATTATTGTTCCACGTGGTAAATATAAATATGAATGAACGTTCCAAAAGTGGATAAACATCCGACAGGAAGTGGGATGCTCTCCTGCCATGCCTGTCTTTACTCTGAAAAGAGACGAGCCGGTTTTAATAAAATCTTCTTTCCATCGACGGTGAGCTCATCTTCCTGGTTCCCGGTCAGGATATATCCTTCTTTTAGATCAAACATCTGCATCGCCTCAAGCAGGCCGCTAATCTCCCGGT
>Ga0255340_1005264_pt1 | contig 11872 bp, 13 predicted proteins | sample wastewater_treat_7_FD_192417 | JGI IMG/M metagenome (GOLD analysis project Ga0255340, IMG submission 192417) | Wastewater microbial communities from Lulu Island WWTP, Vancouver, Canada - plant10 | ecosystem: Engineered > WWTP > Wastewater > Unclassified | place: Canada: Vancouver, British... | reverse complement strand
GTTATAAACTAATATAAGGAGTACAACAATAGAAAAAATTATGGTAAATATCAGAAAAGATTTGTATATTAATATCAAAAAAAATATCCATACGAGTAAATCTTTAGCCAGTGTTATTACAACATTGGCTTTTTACTCGTTAGAATTTTTAGAGCAAAGACCTGATTTGTTTATTGATAATTACAACCGTGTTGATACTACCAAAGCTGTAGGGGTTAGATTTCCTATTAAACTTATAAAAATGATTGAGGATGTTAAACCATCTTCGGCGTCTTTAACCGCTTATATGAATATGCTGGTTGAGACTGCTTATCAAATTTATTCTTTTGATACTAAGAAAATTAATTTTTGAATAATAATTGGAAGGTGCTAAAATGGAAAAGTCTGTTTATACTAATTTCGGCGTTCTTAAAGAGGTAGAAAGTAAAGTTACTCTTTGGAGATCTAAAAGCTATACTCACAAAGAATGGTATAAGGAGTTTTTCTCTAGGTGTTTAACTTATCTTGAGAATGGGGGTGTAGTCAAATATTCTTATAAACCTACAAGCCCTAAATTCACTTATATTCCTTTACCTAAAGATTTAATCGAAGCTATTCTTGCTTATAGACCTACTGGTGTTAAAAAATATTATTTTACCGCTTGCCTTGTTGATACTATGTTGGAAAGAGACCGTAAGTAATTATTCAATCATTTAATCAGAAGGTGTTTATGGTTGATACTCTATTTGCTTTAGTCAAGCAGGGCTTTAATGTTATCCCTGTTAATGATAATAAAAAACCTGTTATCCCTTATTGGCGAAAGTTCCAAACTGATCCTATAGATGATAACACATTAAAAAATTTAGGTGAAATTTGTAAAAAAAGTGCCGCAGGAATTGCTGTTATTACGGGCTTTAATAATATCGAATGTATCGATTTTGATAACAAAAAAGGCAATTCTCCTGAAATATATAAAATCGTTGAGGAAATTATTAGTACTGGAATTCCTTTATATGTTGAGAATACAAAAACAAATGGGGTACATATTCTCTATCGTTGTGATGTGGTCGGTAAGAACCAAAAATTAGCGGGGAAACTTGTCGGTGATGAAATTGAATATTTCATTGAAACTCGTGGGCACGGGGGATATGTTATTGTTGCTCCTTCAAATGGCTATGTCTCTTTTGCTGGTTGTGATATTACTAATATTCCTACTATTACTCCTGAACAAAGAGATGATATCTTAGCTATTTGTAAATCATACAATACTATTAAGAAAAAAATTACTAAGAAACATTTAAACGATTTTGATGTTCCTGTTGAATTTGCTAAAAATATTCTTATTGAGGCTGGGTGGAAATATGCTGGTAAAAGGGATGAATATGAAAATTATACTAGACCTAATAAGTCTTCTGGTGTGTCTGCTGGTTGGGCTGCTAATGGGCGTTGGATTGTGTTTACTACTCAAACAGTTTTTGAAAATGATAGGAGTTATTCTCCTTATGAGGTGGTGCTATATCAAAAGTTCAATGGAAATAAATCAGAATGTGATAAATTCTTAGCTGAGAATGGTTTTGCTGTAAAAAAGGTTGAATTCTGGACTGTTACTGATAAAAAAGTATCTATCGAGGAACATAAACTGGTTAACTTTATTGCTAATAATAATTTTGCTAAATATGCTTACAAAACTAATAATGATACTATCTATAGATATGTAAAACTTGACGGGCATATTGTGAGCTTTGTCACTCCTACTGATATTACTGACTTTGTCTATGAGTATTTGAAAGAAAATGCTCCTGATGAGGTTTGTAATATCTTTGTTAAAAAGATTATGCACTTCCAAAGTAATCCTTTCTTGAGTTTAATCCCTACTTTCAACGGTAAGTTTGTTGAGGATAATAGGGATAAGGCGTTCTTTTTCTATACGAATTGTTGGGTTTCTGTTACCGATGAGGGTATTACATCCTTTAGCTATTCTGAACTCGAAGGTTACATTTGGAAAACGCAAATTATTAATCGTACTTATAATTTTGTACCTGTTGACCGCAACTTTTCTTTCTTTAGGTTCATTAGGCTTATTGCTAATGATGATATTGATAGAGTTAATACTATTTTTACAACTATTGGCTATATGCTCCACCGTTATAAAGACCCAAGTCTTGCTAAGATGATTGTGCTAACTGATGAAGGCGATGCTGACGATGATGTGTTTACTCCACGTGGTAGGAGTGGGAAGTCTTTGCTTTTTGAACTTGCGCTGGGTAAGATGCGCAATCTTGCTAAACTTGATGGTAAAGATTTTAATTTCGATAGACCATTCGCTTTTCAAACGATTGATATTGATACTAATATTGTTCTTATCGATGATATTAAACGTAATTTCAAAGTTGAAAGTATGTTCTCTAAAATTACTAATTCTCTACTTGTTGAGAAAAAAGGTAAAACTGCTTATGTTATTCCTTTTGAACAGTCACCTAAATTCGCTCTTACTTCTAATTATCCTGTCTATACCGATAGTGTTTCTGCTAAAAGTAGAATTATCATTGTCGAATTGAATAATTATTTTAATGAAGTTAGAACTCCTAAAAGTGAGTTCGGCGAGGTTTTCTTTACTGATTGGGATACTACTAAATGGAATATGTTTGATACTCTTATACTTTTCTGTGTGCAAGTATATTTGAAAGAAGGGATTACAGAATACCAAAGGATCAACCACGAAACTAAAGAATTCCTTGCTATGTATGGGGAGGAGTTTGTTAATTGGATACGTGATTTTATCCTTGAACAATCCCACGATGGGATGCTTAATAGTATTGAGTTTTATGTGGATGATGCTATCAAGAGCTATAATGAATATATGCGTAATCTGGGCTCTAATAATCGTAATCCTATGAATATTAGGAAAATGAAGCAAGGTTTTAAAAAATTAGCTAGTCTTGATGGACACCAATTTAAGGATAAAAGAGTTTCTAAATATAAGAAACATAAAATTTGGATTAATCTTAATCCTAAAAGTATTAAAGATAAAACTATTGATGATTTTCTGGAGGTTGAATGAAACTTAGGGATTATCAAATTGACCTTGTAGATAAGGCTTTTGATATTGTTTCTAAACATTCTTTTGTTTACCTTGCTCTTGAGGTACGTGTCGGGAAAACTATTATTTCTCTTTCTGTTGCTGATAGACTTAAAGCTAAGAATGTTTTGTTTATTACAAAAAAGAAAGCTATTTCTAGTATTCTTAAAGATTTTAATAATGCTGGATTTAATTATAATTTGGTGGTTATTAATTATGAAAGTGTTCATAAAGTTGATGGCTCTTTCGATGTTGTTATTGTGGATGAGGCTCATTCTTTGGGGGCGTTTCCTAAGCCTTCACAACGGACTAAGAATATTTCTAATGTGATTGGGAACGCTTTTGTGCTTTTCCTTTCTGGTACTCCTACTCCTGAGAGTTATTCACAGTTCTATCACCAATTTTTTATTTTAGGTAGACGTTCTCCTTTTTCTCAATTTAGGAATTTCTACCGCTGGGCTGATGTGTTTGTTAAAAAGGAAATTATCCAACTCAACGGGCGGTCTATTACTAAATATAATAATGCTAATTTCAAACTTATTGAGCCTTATGTTAAGCCTTATATTCTTACCTTTACTCAAAAACAAGCTGGTTTTGCTTCTGAAGTGTCTGAAAACATTCTATTTGTTAAACAAGATGATTTTATTGCTTACTTGTTGAGAAATCTCAAAAAAAATAATTATATTTGTATAAATCATAATGGTAAGACTTATGAGGTTTCTTGTGATAGCCCAACTACTAAAATGAGTAAGTATCACCAAATCTGTAGTGGGACGGTTATTACTGATGATGGTTCTTATTTGGTGCTTTCTTATGCTAAGGCTCTTAAAATTAAAGAAACTTTTGCTGGGGCTAAAATTGCTATTTTCTATGTGTACCAAGCTGAATTTAATGCTATTGCTGATGTGTTCGGTTATGATAATATTACTTCTGATCCTATGGTATTTAATAGCCGTGATGATAAAATTTTTGTTTCGCAAGTTAAAGCTGGAGCTAACGGGATTAATATTTCTTCTGCTGATTATTTGTTGTTCTATAATATCAATTTCTCTGCTGAAACTTATTGGCAAGCTCGGGCTAGAATTCAAAATATTGATAGAGTGGAAAGTAAAGTTGTTTGGGTATTCTCTACTGATGGCTTTGAACAAGAAATTTATAATACTGTTCTGGATAAAAAAACTTTTACTACTAAACATTTTAGGGCTTTTAATGTTAGAGAAAATTTTACAAAAGAAAATTTTGAATTATTTAAAAGCTGAAAATATTTATGCTGTTAAGGTTGTTGCCGCTAATAAGGCTGGCGTTCCTGATATCTTGGCGTGTATCGATGGTAAGTTCGTTGCTCTTGAGGTTAAGGCTAATTCTAAACTCTCTATCCTACAAGCTAATAATCTCAAGGCTATCGAACTTGCTGGAGGGCTGGCGGCTGTGGTTAAATCCGTTGATGATGTGATGTCTATTGTGAAACAATGTAGGAGGTAATATGCCAAAACCTTTGGAGATTACTAAGGAGGATATCGAAAATTATATCCGTGCTAATCCTGGGTCTACTTTGAAAAGTATAGCTAAAGCGTTCAATATGGGAATGACTTCTGCTAAAAAATATGTTGAGAAATTCGGGCTTAGAGATCTTTTCGAAATGAATAAGACGTTTAGGAATAGTACTGGGATGAACCTTCTTATTAAGAAAGATCACCTTATAAGTGTGATTAATAGTTATCAATATTGTACTAAAACTATGGTGGCTAAACATTATGGGGTGAATATTAAGACTATTCTTAGCTATCTTGATAAATATGGGCTGAATGATTTGATGGAGCAAAAACGTGAAGAAATTATTGATTTTGCTGAAAGTCAACTAATTAAGAAAATTTCTGATGGCGACACTACTGCTATTATTTTCTTTTTGAAAACTATTGGTAGGAATAGAGGCTATTCTGAAAAGGCTAACAACCAACTGGCTGAGAATATGCTTATTATTAATAACGACTTGAGGTCACATAATGCCGACAATTCTGAACATATCTGATGTAGTTGGCAAGGGTTACGATGTGTTTTGGAACACAAAAAAACGTTATAGGATTGTTATTGGCGGGAGAGCTTCTAAAAAGTCTACTACAACGGCTCTGTGGTACATTGTGCATATGATGCAATTTAAGGAGGCTAATACTCTTGTCGTTAGACGTTATTATTCTACTCATAAGGATAGTACTTTTGCCCAGCTTAAGTGGACTATTAGACGGCTCGGTGTTGAACACCTTTGGATGGCTAAACTTTCTCCTTTGGAATTGATTTATATGCCAACTGGGCAAAAAATTATTTTTAGAGGCTTGGATGATCCGCTTTCGCTTACTTCTCTTACTGTCGAACAAGGCGTGCTTTGCTGGGTCTGGTTCGAGGAGTTGTTCCAAGTTGAAAAGGAGGAGGATTTTAATACTGTCGATTTGTCTATTCGTGGTCAAGTCAAGCCTCCTTTGTTTAAACAAATTACTGGGACACTTAATCCTTACCACGAAAAACACTGGGTGAAAAAACGGTTCTTCGATAATCCTAATGATAATGTGTTTACCGCTGTTACTAATTATACTTGTAATGAGTTCTTGGATGAGGCGGATATTAAAGTGTTCGAAACTATGAAGATTGAAAATCCTGCAAGGTATAGAGTTGAAGGATTAGGCGAGTGGGGGCTGTCTTATGGTAATGTGTTTGAGAAATGGTATATTGAAGATTTCAGTGTTGAGGATGTAATAGCTAAATATCCTAATGCAAAAGCTGTGTTTGGGCTCGATTTCGGTTATGTTACTGATCCAACTGCTTTTGTTGCGGCTTTGGTTGATACTTCTACTAAAAATATTTGGATTTTTGATGAACATTACCAAAAAGGGATGACTAATGAAATGATTTACCAAATGATTGCAAGGAAAAACTTCACTAAAGAACGTATTATAGCTGATAGTGCTGAAGCTAAATCTATTGACCATTTGCGATGGCTCGGGCTATCAAGAATTACTAAAAGTCAAAAAGGACGGGGGAGTGTTATGACTGGGATTAATTATCTTAGAGAGTTTAATATTTATGTAAGACCTACACTGACTAATACAATATTAGAACTATCAAACTATTCCCTTAAAGATGGCAAACCTATTGATGAGTTTAACCATATCATCGATGCTCTAAGGTATGCTGTCGAAGGGTTAGCAAATAATTCAAAAACTAAAGCAATAATTTTATGAGGTATATTATGAAAGCTAAAATTATTAAATCTGCCACTCCTGATGTTCCTAGTGCTACGCCTGTCTTTGCTGGCAATATTTTGCCAAGTGTTGATTTTAAGCTGTTAGCCGCCGCTTCTAAAAAGAATGGCTATCATATGGCTTGTATTGCTACTAAGATTTATCTTAGCGCTCCTTCTTTTAATCTTGTCGGGGATGAGAATGCTGACAATATTAAGAAGGCACTGGAACAACAACATTACCAACTTTTCCAAGCTACGTTTCTTAATACTCTGCAACGGATTATTCAAGATTACGTGATTTTTGGGAATGCTTTCTTCGGGATTATACGGGCTAAGAATAAAAAGGTTCTTAGTATTTTCCATATTCCTGCTATTATGTGCTCTTTAGAAAGTAAAGATAATATGTTGATACTTAAACAACAATTCATTGGTAAAAATCAAACTTATTATCCGTTTAATAGTGAAGAGGGACTGAAAGGGTTAGAGTATATCCATGTCAAGGGTTACGATGTTGAAAATCCCTACTATGGCACACCTGATTATGTCGGTGCTATCCCTGCAATTTCTTTGGATGAGAGTTCTAAACAATACAATATTGCTAATTTTAATAATAACGGGATACCTGCCGCTGTTATTAGCCACTATGGTGGGGATTTAGATAATGCAACTAAAGACGATATTAAAGACTTCTTCAACAATGAGTTCAAAGGAATTGAAAATCAAGGTAGAGTTCTACTCCTTACTACGGATAATCCTGAAGAAAAAATTGATATTAAAACTTTTGATAAAGAGAAAGAGGCTTCATATAGAGGGTTAAGAAATGATAATAGAGATGAAATTTTTGCGGCTCATAGAGTACCTTCTTCACTTCTTATCAAAGTTGCTGGTTCTTTAGGTAATAAAGAAAAAGATGATATTAGAATATTTATGAAAACTGTTGTTGAACCAATACAAGAGAGTATCGAAAATCCGTTGAATTATCTAATCCTTCCTGCTATGGGCTACGAAAATTATAAAATAGAACTTGGAGAATTAGACTTCGATAGCGCAGCTGACAATTCCGACTTTTTCACTAAGATGATAAGTAGTAATGTTTTAGACCCTGAAGAGGTAAGAGCTGAATTAGGCTATCCACCACGTAGCACTGAGAATTCTAACGTTGCTAAGTTAGCCAATACTTTAGAAAATATTAAAAAATCTATAATCAACGGAGTTTAGTATGTGTCAATACAACAAACTTGATTTGTTAGCTGGTGAGATATTATATTATCTTGAGAAAGCTAATGAGTATGAGAAATTAGCGGCTAAAGTCTACCAAATGCTTGAGGATGCGTGGCAACAAAAATCGGCTGATGCAGTTGTGGATGTTTACCATTTTCTAATGCATAATAAAGGTAGTATCACAGACAAGGAATTAGAACACTTAATGCAAATCCTTGACTACTACTTAGGAGAGTTACTCGCAGAGGATCTCAAGATGCCAATGTATAATATTGCTTTGAACACTTACAAGCTACCATATAATGAATTAGGCGTAAAATTTGTCTTCCACAAGAAGAATTTAGAGGTTCTAAAGTGGCTCAAAAAAACAGATAATTATTTTATACGGGATTTTTTCAATTCCCAACTCTCAGATAAAATTAAAAGCTCACTTATTGAAATTGTTTCTGAAGGTGCACCACGTACGCAGGCGGCGGCAAGGTTACGTGATACACTCACAACACAACTTACGCCAAAAACTACAACGCTAAACGTTAGGCAATACTTCGGTGGTGTGGCTAATAACTTTATCACAAGAGCTAGGAGTTCCTCACAAGTCCAAGCATACGATGAAGCAGGTGTCACCAAATATCAAATATCAGCAGTTATTGACGACAGAACTTCGGAAATTTGTAGACAAATGGACGGGAAAGTGTTCGAGTTAGAGGAGGGGCTGAAACTTCGTGACAAGTATATAAGCACACCTGCAAACAAAATCAAAGACACTTTAGGCTGGGTTAAACCTGACAATATTGACAAGACACCAAAGTATAAACTATCTCTACCACCATACCACTTCAACTGTAGAACAAGAACAATAATATATAGAGACTGACAAGGTCTCTATTTTCTTTCATAAAGCTATTAGAGCACTTATACGGGCTTTTTATCCACCGACTGGTGGTTTTATACCACCAGCTTGGATAAACAACGTATAGCTCATTTTTTTTATATACCAACAAGAATATGTGATACCATATTCGGTTGTGCTTTATATATAAAAAAAAGAGGTGACACTTTTATGGTGGTATATTGACATTTTGGGACGGGTTACCATAAGTTATTGAGATAATTGGAGTTATACGGATAAAAAAAATAAGGACATATACGAAAAAACACTATATGCCCATATAAGTTATTATATATCAATAGTTTCTGGTTAGGTGACACAATTTTTAAGGATTTTTGACTATTTTATATATATATATATATATTACTATATATTATATCTCATCTTATTATTATTATTATATATATAATATATATAAATATATAAAAAAAAAGTGTCAGCTATTTATAAGTATTTGAAATATAAGAACTTATAAAGACGCTATATTTTTTTTCTTATCTGTCAGAAAAAAAATAAACCTCATAAGTCTTTGAAAATCAATGAGTTATAAAGTACACTTTTTTTTTAAATGAAAGTGCCACCCATATAAAAAAAGTGTCACCTAAAAATAGGGAATTCATTTTTACCTATATTTAGCAAAAAAAATCTTGTTTTTATACCATTTTAATATTATATTAAAATGAAATAATAATTAAGAGGTTGCTATGAAAAGACTTAAAGATGTAAAAGTTGAGTTCATTTCATTAGTTGCCAGACCTGCCAACAAGAAACATATAATTCTTAAAGATGGTTTCTTACAAGAATTCAAAGTTCTAAAATCAGATGAAGAAAAACAAATGGTATACGGCATTGTTTATGCACCAGACCAGTTAGACACGCAGGGGCATTTTACAGATGCGGCTACTATTGAGAAAATGGCATATGACTTTATGAAGAACGGCAGGAATGGGAACATAGATATTCACCACAACTATAACCCAATAAATGGTTTTGTTGCTGAAAGTTGGATAATAAAAGGCAATGATCCAGTATTCCCAGACGAGCCCGTAGGCTCTTGGGCAGTTGGGATAAAAGTAGAGGATGAAACAATATGGGAGGATATAAAAAAAGGAGAAATAACAGGGATATCTTTAGCAGGATGGGCAAATCTTGTTGAAGAAGAGCCACAAACAGGAGGAATAATTAACAAGATGCGTGAATTGTTTGGTTTGGAGAAAGAAGGTAGGAAAATATCAGCGGATAGACTTGAGAAAATCAAACAAGCGGCGCAGCATTTATTAGATATCATAAACGAAAACGGAGACCAAATGGTAACAGATCCAATGAACAAGGCAAGTGAGCCTACAGAAAAAGAGGAACATCTTGCAAAAGGAGGAGAAGTAGCAACCATTGAGAAGGACGAAAAAGAAAAATTAGAAAAGATGGTTGCGGAACTACAAGGCAAAATTGCAACATTAGAGGCGAGTTTAGCCAAAGCAGAAGAAGAAATTAAGAAGTTAGGCAATCAGCCAGCCATTGAAATTAAAAAGAACTGGTTCACAGGATTTTAAAAATATAAGGAGAAAAGAATATGGGAACAAACGAAATATTAGAACAATTAGTAAAAGGTTCTATTACAACAGATATTGGGGGGAATTTTGAGTATGATCAGTACCAACAGTTTATCCGACTAACAAAAGAGAAATCCCAATTACTTAAGAGAGTAAATGTTCTTACTGGGATAAGATCGTCACAAAGGTGTTTAGATGATATTATTTTTTCAGAGGATGCACTCCAAAAAGCAACTCAAGGAGTAGCACCATCCGATTTAATATCACCTACAATCAAATCAAGGACAATGTACCTTGAAGAGATAATTTATCCATTGGATGTTACATTGAACTTCATTGAAGAAAACATAGAGGGCAACAATGTAGAAGATACAATATTAGATGGTGTAACCAAAGCATTTGCCAACGGTATTACAAAACAAGCAATAGCAGGTGATACTTCAAACTCAACACAACCAAATCTTCTAGACGGTTGGTTGAAAAGAATGGGAGCAAACGTTTTGGTAAATAAAGTAACCTTAGCAACAGGCGAATTAACAGATGTAAAGGCAGAATTTAGTAAAATGTTAAAAGCTATGCCAATAGAATGGAAGACAGACCCAGGGTTAGCATTCATAGTATCACCAGATGTATATCAAACATACCAAGACCAATTAGGAGGAAGAGCCACAGCATTAGGTGATAGTGTAATCACAGGCACAGCACCAATAAGATATAACGGTATTGAAGTAATCCCAGTACCATATATGCCAAGTGGAGCTAACAAGAAAATCATATTGACACCGTTATCTAACCTTGTAGTAGGCTTTGGTCGTGATATATCAAGAGACAAACAATACAATGGAAGGAAGAGAGCTTTTGAGTACACAATTCACACAAAAGTAGGCGTTGAATACGTAATATCCCAAGCAGTAGTATTAGGCGTATAGGAGGTGAGAGATGAAGTATAAAGCAAAAGCAAACATAATAGCATTAGGGCTACACGTAAGGAGAGACGAAGTAATTACAGAAGAACAATATAAAAAAGTACCAGAAGAATTGCAGAATAGTTTTGAGCCTATAGAAGAAGAGCCAAAGCAAGAAGTTAAGAAAACACAAACAAAGAAATCTGAATAATGGTAACACCAGAATTAGTAAAAATAGAAGGCAATCTGGCAGACGTTCCAGATGAAATAATAATTCCAAACATAAAGAAAGCGCAATACAGAGCAGAACGAGAGTTAGGGGCAAGGTATTTTGATATTATAATGGATGGTACAGATAATGAGAAAGAAATGTTAGACTTTGCGGTAGCTAATTATGCGTTATCTTATGTAATCCCAACAATCAGCATAAAAACACAAGGCAGTGGTATTGTAACAAGTGTTGGTTGGGACAGCGCAAGACAGGAATTATTAGCACCAGAAAGAGCTGAAGAATTGTCGAAACATTATGCAAAAGTTGCAAAAGAGTTATTAGACAAATTGCGTGGCTTAGGCATAAACAAACTTTTTGCGATATGATAGAACAAGAATACATACAAAGCAAATTGGTACAATTAGCCAAGAGACTAGGACTGATTATAGAGGCAAAGGCATCGGATGTAATAAAGGAGAAAAACTTAATAGCCACAGGTGATTTAAGGAAGAGCATAAAGAGTGAAATAGAGAATAGGGTATGGCAGACAGAAATAACAATATATTCTGATTTGCCATACTCTAATGTAGTACACGAAGGGCGCAAGAGTGGAACGATGCCACCGATTATGGCAATACAGGATTGGATACACGTAAAGAGGATAATTCCAAGACCGAAGGCAAGCAAGAACATAAAGAGAGTAATGGCAGCATACTGGGCACAGACCCAGTTAGCGTGGGCGATAGCAAAAAGCATAAAAGCGAAAGGGACAAAAGGCGTAAAATTCTTTGATATAGCAATGA
>Ga0255340_1005258_pt1 | contig 11884 bp, 15 predicted proteins | sample wastewater_treat_7_FD_192417 | JGI IMG/M metagenome (GOLD analysis project Ga0255340, IMG submission 192417) | Wastewater microbial communities from Lulu Island WWTP, Vancouver, Canada - plant10 | ecosystem: Engineered > WWTP > Wastewater > Unclassified | place: Canada: Vancouver, British... | reverse complement strand
ACGCTGCATGATAGGTTTTATCGCCAGCCTGGCGCTCGTGGCCGCCACAAAGCCCAAGCCCGGCATGGGAGCGCTTTTCCGTGACGGCAAATCCGCCCGTTCTCTTGCGATAGTGGTGATTACCGGCCCTGTCATAGGGGTGGGGCTCTCCATTATGGCTCTGCGCTATACCGCTGCAGGCATCGCCAGCACTCTCCAATCCACGACTCCCATTCTTATGCTGCTCCCCGCCCATTGGATGTTCGGTGAAAAAATCACCCCTCGCAGCGTGCTCGGCGCCATTGTCTCGGTAGTGGGCGTTTCGATGTTCTTTTTGCTGTAGGGGTATTTACGCTTGTTTTTTGTAGGTGATGGCGGCGAGGATATTGAAGACTACAGCGAAGCCGGCCAAGGCTGCGAAGTCGTGCCAGAGTTCGACGAATGTTGTTCCCTTTAAGTAGACCGAACGCAATATGTTTATATAGTAGCGCGGGGGTAGGAAAAGGGTGATTTTCTGAGCCCAGTCCGGCATGGAATCTATAGGTGTCAGCAGACCGCCCATCAATATGAATATCATGATAAAGAAGAACACCACGAACACCACCTGTTGCATGGTGTTCGAAAAGTTGGCGGCTGTAATTCCGAAACCCGAAATGCCAAGAATAAAGATAAAGGTGCTCAAGAAGATAAGCCAGATAGAGCCGGCGGATGCAAGACCATAAAACAAGTGCGCCAGAGGCATTGTTATGACAAGCACAAGCAAACCGATAATCCAGTAAGGAATAAGCTTAGACAAAGTAAAGAGCGTTCGGCTTGTCGGGGTTACGTTTATCTGTTCTATGGTACCGCATTCTTTTTCGCTTACGATGCTCAGCGCCGGCAGGAATCCGCATAGGAGTATGAACAGGATAACCATAAGCGCCGGAATCATAAAGTGCTTGTAATTAAGCGTCGGGTTAAAGCGGTTCTGTATTGTTACCAATTCCGACATTTGTGCGGCATTCTTTTCCCCGCGCAATTCCATAAATGTTTTGGCTATTGTCTGCACAATATATTGAGTTCCTATTGAGGCCTTGGTGGCATTCACGGCATTGGCGATTATGCTTATCTTTTCGGGTGCGGCTATTGTCATATCACGCTCGAAGTGCTTGGGGATTTGCACGATAACATCTATTGCCCCTTCTTCTAATTTTTGAAGAGCCAGATTATATTCGGAAGTTGTATAAATCAATGATAAATATTCCGATGCATCCAGGTGAGAAAGAATTCGTTGCGAAGCGCTGGAACGGTCAAGGTCTACAGCCGCGATATTGAGATTGCGGACATCCATCGTTGTTACCAGCGGCATGACAAGTATAATCAATATGGGAAAGATGATTATCAGCTTCGGCAGAAAAGGATTGCGGCGAATCTGCAAAAACTCTTTTTGTAATAGTACGAAAAATGTTCTCATGACTATTCGAGTTTATCGTTGAAACTATTGAGCGATATGCCCATAAACACTATACCCATACCCGTCAATATCGCAAATTCTTTCCATACAGCTATAAAAGGAACTCCTTGAATCATCAACTTGCGTATAGCTTCAATATACCAACGGGTAGGAATTACATTTGATATCCATTGAAAGAATTTCGGCAGGTTTTCAATCGGGAACATAATCCCCGATAACATCAGTATAGGCACTATCATTACCATTCCCGCAAAGAGCAGGGCTGCGATCTGTGTTTTCGAGAAGGTGGAAATAAGCAGGCCAAGCGCCAGCGAAAGCGCAATATAGATTAAAGATATTGCAATTATTCCTCCTACGCCGCTAACCATAGGCACATCAAGCAGATAGCGGGAAAGCACCAATATCACTCCCAATATTATGCACGATATGACAAAATAAGGAATCATCTTTGCAAACATAATCTTTACAGGACGTACAGGCGAGACTAACAGCACCTCCATGGTTCCCGCCTCTTTTTCGCGAACAATCGATACGGAAGTCATAATTGCGCAAACCAATATGATAATAAGTCCCAAAATACCCGGTACAAAGTTATATGCGCTCTTCATCTGCGCATTGAAGAGCATGCGGGTTTCGAACATCTCCTGCAGCGACGCGGTGCCTAATAATACGCCCTGCAAGTAAGCTGTTGCCGCCATTGCAGTATTGGCATCTGCAGCATCCAAGATAAGCTGTATCGCCGGGAGAGAGGGGACTCCCGCTGAAATCTGCGCTACAAGACGGTCGAAATCCGAATCGAACACCACAACGGCATTCACCTTGCCCGACCGTAAAGTTTCATCTATTTCCGTTTGTGATATATAGCCCTTGAATGTAAAATACTCATTAGCGGCAAGGCGATTTACCGCATTATTAATTTCTTCCGTATGCTTGGGGGCAACCACAGCCACATTAACATTATTCACCTCGGTCGATATGGCAAAGCCGAACAGCACTATCAAAACCACCGGTATGAATATCACGATAAGCAATGTGCGAGTATCGCGCAAGAGATGCAGAGACTCTTTCTTTACGAAGGGTATAAAATTGTTCTTCATGGCTTTAATCTCCTCTTTTTGCATCACGAGCCAAGGTGCGAAACACTTCGTCCATTGAATCCGCTCTAAATTCTTGTTTCAGTTTGGCAGGGGAGTCCAAGGCATCTAACCGTCCATCAACCATTATTGCTACACGTGAGCAATATTCCGCTTCATCCATATAGTGTGTCGTAACAAAAATAGTTGTTCCACCGGCTGCCGCTTCATAAATCATTTCCCAGAATTGACGGCGGGTCAGAGGATCGACGCCTCCCGTAGGCTCATCCAAAAACACGATTTCCGGTCGGTGTACGGTTGCAATGGAAAAAGCCAGCTTCTGTTTCCAGCCCACAGGCAGCGACCCGACAAGCGTATTGCGTTCCGATGAGAATTTAAGCTTGGACAGCAGTTCTGTTCCGCGTTCCTCAGTCTCGTTCTTTGACAAACCGTAGATTCCCGCAAACAGGTTGATATTCTCCCATACGGTAAGGTCGTTGTACAGCGAAAAACGTTGGCTCATATATCCTATATGGCGTTTTATCTTCTCTCCCTCACTCATTACATCGAAGCCGGCCACCGTACCGCTGCCTGATGTCGGATAACTCAATCCGCAAAGCATGCGCATAGCGGTTGTTTTTCCGGCCCCGTTTGCACCGATGAAGCCGAAAATCTCTCCTCGATACACATCAAAGGAAATGCGCTCGACAGCTGTAAAATTGCCGAATTTCTTGGTCAGTTCGCGTACCGAAATAACAACATCACTCATCGCTTCATCAATTTAATAAAGACATCTTCGATTACGGGTTGCACAGGCTCTATACTAAGGCCTTTCAAATCTTTCAACTGCTCTTTAAAGGTTTCCACGTTAAAATCATCGGTGGTAACAATATGGTGCTTCTCTCCAAAAGGGTAGCATTCAAAAACGCCGTCCGCCTGCCGTGCTGCTCTAATTAAGGCATACATATTATCTGCACCAATAGCGTAGAGCTTCGAATCGAATCGTTTAAGGATTTCTCTTGGATTGTCAATACCCAATATGCGTCCCTCATTACAGAGTGCGATACGGTCACAACGGGATGCCTCATCCATATATGGCGTTGAAACGAGAATCGTTATACCCTGCTCTTTAAGCCCTGCAAGCATATCCCAAAGCTCAACGCGGGATACGGCATCGATACCGGTTGTCGGCTCATCGAGAAAAAGCACGCTCGGGCGATGAATCAATGCGCACGAGAGAGCCAATTTCTGCTTCATTCCGCCGGACAAATGAGCTGCCCGACGGGTGCTGAACGGCTCAATCTGCTTATAGATAGGGGCAATCAGATCATAAGACTCTTTGATTGAAACCCCGAACAAGGCGGCAAAAAAACTCAAATTTTCCTCTACCGTCAAATCGGGATACAGCGAAAACCTTCCGGGCATATAGCCTACCCGCGAGCGGATTGAGCGATAGTCTTTGACTATATCAAAACCATCCACCGAGGCTCTGCCATCATCGGGATTAAGCAGTGTCGTGAGCAGTCGGAAGAGCGTAGTTTTCCCTGCACCATCCGGGCCGATAAGCCCGAACAGTTCGCCTCGATTCACCGAAAAAGAAATCGAATCCAGAGCCTTTACGTTTCCAAAACTCTTCGAGAGATTTTCTACCTCAATGACACTCATGCCTTGCAAGTTTCTTACAAATTCACTTCACCGGTAAAGCCGATCTTCAGTCGTCCGTCATTCTTTACGGCAATTTTCACCGCATAAACTAAGTTTGCCCGCGAATTCTTGGTTTGTATGGTTTTGGGTGTGAATTCACTCTCGGACGAAATCCAGGTGATGCGGCCAGTGTAATCATACCTTTCATCACCTCCAAAGTCAGCAGTCACCACAAGTTCATCACCGATTTTCAGATTGGACAGCTGGTCCGAAGTAAAATAAGCGCGCAGATAAATTTTGTCAAGATTGGCGATTTTCACCATCGGTCTTCCCATTGTCGCCAACTCACCGGCCTCGGCATATTTAACCAATACGGTACCGTTGATGGGCGATACGACGCGACACTTTGATATCATGTCATCAAGGGCGGCAATCTGCGCTTCCAGAGCAGTGGCGTTGCTGTTAATTGCCTCGGTGTTTTTGTCAAGGGTTGACAGGGTTGCAGAGAGCTGCCTTTCGAGAATACGGATATAGGCATCAATGTCATCTTTCTGTTTCCGCGTAGCGGCTCCGTCTTTCAGCATATTCTTTATGCGCCTCTGTTCTCTTTTCTGCACGGCAATCTGCTCCCTGAGTGATGCTACCTGCTTCTTAACGTCCGGCTTGCTCCCTAATACTGCTGAGAGTTGGGCCATAAGTTGTTTGCGTTGCAGATGGAGCTGGATACTGTCAATCTCTGCAATCTGCATATCCGCCTCTACTTTATCGCCTTCCTCGACATTAAAGCTTAGAATACGGCCGTTTGCCTCCGATGACACAATCACTTCATCGGCCTCAAAAGTTCCTTGTGCATCAAATGGCACTTCGTTGGCACACGACACTGCAAGCAATGCAGCGGTGATATAGATAATTCGTTTCATAGTCTATTGATTCAATGTGTGTTTAAGTCTGTAAATTGCCTGCAACAATTCTATTTCGTGCATATTCTTATTGAGCACGGCTGTTGTTTCTTCGGTGATTTTTTGGAGCAGGTCGGTGGGATTGATAACTCCGTTCCTGAGTTTTGACTCCGCCGCCATGCGTACCGAACGGCGCAGTTCGACAATGCGTGCATCATCTTCCAACGCCTTGCGCAGACGGGCGATTTCTCCATCCTCCTGTGTTATTTGCATTTGCGTGTTGAAAAGAAAAACATCGCGCTGAACAGCAACCTGTTGCAGAGCCGTATTCAATTTATTGAAATTGTTTTTCTTGGTGTAGAATGAGCTTATGCTCCAATACATGCGCACGCCCACAATCGCATTCGGCGTCCATTTTGTCGAGGACATGCTTTCAAAGAGATCCAGTCCCGGATAGCCGTAATAAGCCTGGGCAAAGAGGCTGAGACGGGGCATAAGCGATGAGTTGATTGCAGCGCGCTGTGCCTCTATCTTGTTTTCCAACGCATCGAACAGCTTAAGTTCGGGGCGTATTATTGTTCGGTCGGCGATAAGTGTCATTTCTGGTCGTGTCAAGGTATCCGAGGAAATTTCCTGTCCGATAAAAATCTCCAAAATTTTGCGGTAGCTTGCACGCGAAGATTCTATCTGCGCAAGCATCTGGCGAGCCGTCAATAATTCTGCTTCTACGGCATCTACATCGGACTGCATGGCCACACCATTATTATAATATGCAATCATTCTGGAGAGGTTGCTGTCCAATATGCCTATTTGCGCCTCTGTCTGCGCTATTCGCTCATCAAGCAGCAGAATAGAAAAATAGAGGGCATCCACTCTTGACTGCAATTGGTTGAGGTTTACATCAACCTGGCTGCGTTGCTCGGCCGCCTCCGCCGAAGCGATGGCCCTTTTCACTTTTGATTCTCCTCCGTCCCAAATATTCTGGGAAATGTCAACGGCTACTCTGTACTGCTCTTTTTGAAGTCCTTCCGCATCTATGCCATTGGCTTGCAGCAAGGCCTTGAAAGCATCAGGATAATTGGTGGTGGCATTTTGATATGTCGCCTGCCCTGCTATCAGAATTTGCGGAATCCAACCGCGGGCGGCATTCGAAAGATTATATTGCTCCGTTAGAGAGATGAGATTGTATTGTTTAATTTCCGGATAATGCTCGCGAGCGAGCCTGCGGCACTCGTCAAGGGTTTGAGCATTGACGCTTATTACAATAAAGATAGATAATAGAGTAAATGCAAGTCGTTTCATAACTCATCTTTTTGTTATACGCTTCATAATCAAATTGATATTCTCGGCTTTTCGTTTTTCGAGGAAGGTCTTGGGATTGGTAATCAAATTGTTCATTATATCTTCGGCGAATGAATAAGCTACAAAGGGGAAAATATTGAGAGACAGGATGCTTATAAATAGCATTCGGGCATCTATCCATTCGATTTCTCCACGCTTTGACGCTTCATCTATTTCGACCTGTGTTTTGTCTAAAATCCCGTTTGCCCGAGTCATCAGCTTGTCATATATCATAGTGCAGCGTTCGGGACGGGTCATAATCTCATTCATAACAAAGCGGGGGAGCAATGGATTATTGGCGACAAGATCAAAATGCGTGGAGATGCTCTCTTTCAAGCGGCTCAATAAAGGCATATCGGGTTTTCCCAAAACCGAGAGCAGAGTTGTTGCGATTTGCGATATATTCTTATCTACCACGCAATCGAAAAGCTGCTCTTTGGTGCGATAGTAATAGTGCAGCATCGCGTGAGTTACTCCGGCGTGTTCAGCAATAGAGATGGTGCGAGCTCCGGCATAACCCTTCGCAAAGAATTCCTGTTCGGCGGCTTCAAGTATTAGTTGTTCCTTGCTCTTTTTTTCTTTCTCACACATAGTGTTAAAATTTTGTTAACAATTTTATTTAACAATTTTGTTAATGCAAAGATGTAACAATAATTTGAAATAGCAAAATATTTTTCCTAATAGAGACCAAAATATTAGATAAGCATTGAGAATTTCTGTCACTATGGACACATTTTCGCTGTGCAACATCTCTTTTCGGCTCATGCCCATCTTTATTTACCGTTGCCACCTCTCTTTTCTGCTTCATGGTACGACGTTTTTGGCCCTTTCCGTCATACCCCCCCTGCAAAAAAGTTGAGGGCTTTGTCATTTAAGGCCTTTTTTGCTTTATCATGAAGTCAATCTACAGACGGCCGAAACCATGGTCAAGCATTTAAGGCCCTTTTTGCCATACCATGAAAGGTTTTACTCAGTCTTTTTTGATGTCTGGTAACTGAGACAGAAAAAAATCTTCTACCATTTAGAAAATACCGCATAAACATTCAAAAAAAATGTCTAATTTCAACAAAAATATTATACGACTCTTTTAATAAAAACAAGACATAATCGTCTTATAATTATGGCACTATTAATTGTCTCAAGAATTTCATGTATGAAGGCCCTTCTGGACCACAAAATCAAATTGAAACTTCTTAATGGCTTTATATGAAAAAAGTTTTAATAATTATCCTGTCATTAATAGCCCTGTATTTTGTAGTTCAAGGAATAAGATGCTATTTGGACTTAAGAAAAGCCAAAGAAAAATTGAACTCATACGATAAAATAGAAATGAATTTGTCTTATGGGAAACTAACTTATATAGACGAAGGGGAAGGGGAGGTTATTTTATCGGTTCATGGAATATTTGGCGGTTATGACCAGGCTTATGAAAATGTTAAAAGCAGGTTCGGGAAAAACAGGATAATAGCGCCGTCACGTTTTGGTTATTTAGGCTCTGCTGTAAAAGAAGAAGGCACTCCGAAAGAGCAAGCCGAAGCTTTCAATGAGCTATTGGATTATCTGAAAATCGATAAGGTTTTTGTATTGGGAGCTTCTGCCGGAGGCACTCCCGCAATTAGATTTGCATTGGATTATCCGGATAGAGTTAAAGGCTTGATACTCTTTTGTTCAGCCATGCCTGTTCATGAAAAACCGGATAAATATTTAAAGTATCAAGCACCGCCAAAATTATTTCTTTCCAATTATGCCATGTATTTAATTTCTCCTCTCATGCCTATAGTTATGGGAATGCCTGCATCAACAGCAAAAGTTATTATGCCTGTTGCGGAGAGGAAAGCGGGGGTGATTTTAGACGGAGAAATAGTAAATCCGGATATGGAAAGGAATTTTGAAGACTATCCGATCGAAGAACTTAAAGTTCCGACATTGATTGTCCATTCGGAAGACGACAATTTATCAAGTTATAAAAAGGTGGAAGCAGTTATGCATCGTTTCCCTGATTTAACATTGTGTAGTTTCCCGGATGGCGGACATATGATGGCAGGTCATGGTGAAGAGATAGATAAAGCCTTAGATGCTTTTATAAATAAATCGAAATAAAAAAGACTCTAAAATGAAAAAATTAAAAACAGGAATTACACTTATAGTATTGGGCAATGTACTATATGTGACAAAAGATTTTGCGACTAATGTATTACCAAGCTCGTTTGGTGATTTCATTCAAGGCCTATTGCTTGGTTTGGGAGTAGGTATTAATGTAGTAGGGATAATACTTGTATTTATGTACCTGGCAAAAGAAGAAAAAAAGGTCAAAGAATAAAAGAAAGACCGTATGAATGGAATTTTCTACTTCTCATCAACAGGGAACAGCCTCTTTATAGCAGAACAAATCAAGGCTGAACTTGGTGGAGAAATCCGCTTTATCCCTAAATTTAAAGGAAATGTTAATGTTTATGATAAGATTATCGTAGTTTCTCCTACCCATAGTTTTGGTCTGCCAACTTTAGTATATGATTTTATAGCTAATATAAAATTCTCCGGGCCATTATACATCGTTCTCAATCATGGTGGTATGCGAGCAAATGCTCCTTACTTTGCTTACCAATTATGTAAAGAAAAAGGATTGAATATTCGTTCTGTTCAGGATGTTATGATGCCGGAAATCTATACTCTAAACTTTTCTCAGCCGAAATTTGCTAAAAACATGGTCCTGCGCAAGGCTCCAAAAGAAATAAAATCTGTTATTGAAGTCATTCGTGATGATGTAGAGATTATTATTCCGAAACCCAAAAAAGATAAATGGACTCCAAAACATCTTGAAAACCGTAAAATTTGGCATAAGCTTGCGGAAGATTTCAGTATTACCGAAGATTGCAATAATTGTCTAAAATGTGTTCGAATCTGCCCGACGGGCAATATAAAAAGTAAGGATGGACGTATTGTCTTCGGCGATAAATGCGTTGCTTGTTTGAGTTGTTACCATCGTTGTCCGCAAAAGGCAATTGTTTATCGTAATAAAAAGAAAAAAGATAGATATATCAATCCTTTTATCAAAGAAAATAATATCGGCGCCGACCAACTCTGATTCTCTATATACTTATTAACTTATACCTAACTATCAAAGAATAATCATGAAAAACAGTGAACGAATAATTTATGGGCTGTTATTTACTGCGGTCGCGTTTTTAACGGCAAACTATGTAGGAAGATTGGTTAAATTGAATATTAGCTTCCTGCCCTCTTCATTTATGACTCATGCAGCTATGCTGTTACTTGCAATTGTATTGATTTGCGTCTTCAAGAAGCATATGAATTATAGAATTGCATGGCCGAAGTTCAAGCTTACATTGAAACCTGTTTTGCTTGGATTTTTGACTGCAGTAATAGTGAATGTTCTTATCTTCGGTATTGGAACAAGCTTGGGGGTCAAGCAGGAATCTCATTTTGTTTTTGATGAAACATCTCCATTACAGTTTTTCCTGTTTATATTTATCGGTGCAAGTGTGGCGGAGGAACTGCTGTTCCGTGGTTTTCTTCAAAACATTCTAAGACCGCTTCAGAATAAAGGAATCAAACTGTTTAAAAGACATATCAGCGTGCCGGTGATTATTTCCGCTCTTGCATTTTCATTGGCTCATTTGTGCCTGTTAGCTTCCGGTGCAGGCGCTTATTTCCTTTTCAGAACACTGACTTTTACCTTTGTTCTTGGTCTCATTGCCGGCTATTATCAAGAAAAATATGACAATAATGCTTATGCAATCATCGTTCATATGTCCGGTAACTTAATGGGGCTTATGGCTTCAATAATGTTAACACTTAGTATTTAAGGGTTAAAAACCTTAAAATCAGTTCAATAATTCTTCATGGTACGACGTTTTCGGCCCTTTTTGCCATACCCCTCTGGGAAAAATGGTAGGGCTACGACACTTTCGGCCTTTTTTGTCATACCATGAAAGTTAAACCAAGGCATGGTCATGCGTTTTTACATATCCACTTTGGAAAATGATATGAACCCCAAAAGTTAGACAAATTAAAGGTTAGAATAGGGTTGCATGCTCTATGCACGCTCTTTTCTGTGTGTTTTTGCGACCAAATGTTACAGTTGGGGTAGTTTTGGTGTGACAGTTGGAAAATTTTTAATGTGACAGTCGGGAGGGATTAGCCGCTTTGCGGCTTTTCCCTTTCTCCTCGCCGGAGGGGCCCGAGCAAGACGGACAATCAAAAAGAGCGGGTGAGAGCCCATTTTGTTTAAGAGGGTCAATGCTCAAGAGCGAGCTCTCTCGCCTTTCCCTCTTAAACAAAATCAGCATCGCAAGCGATGCTGACTTTTTGATTGTCCATCTTGCGGAGGAAGAGGGATTCGAACCCCCGGACCCTTGCGGATCAACAGTTTTCAAGACTGCCGCCATCGACCACTCGGCCATTCCTCCATTATTGTTTAAGAGCTTGCTCTTTCCATGCGGTGTTTTTCCGAAACCAAGTTCTGCAACTCCGCCCCGCCATCAAGTCTCCGCCACCGAAGCCCTGCATCCGCAATCCCGCCCTGCCATCGAACCTCCGCAACCCCGCCCTGCCATCGAATCTCTGCAATCCCGCCCTGCCATCGAACCTCCGCAATCCCGCCCTGCCATCGAACCTCCGCAATCGCGACCTGCCACCAAGTCACGGCTACCAAAGCCCCGCCTTCGCAACCCGCCTTCCGCAACTCTGCTACCGAAGCCCTGCATCTGCAACCCACTTTCCAATCGGGCTGCAAATTTAGATAATTTTATCGATATCGCAAACGGACTTTAAATCATCTTCACAAACTCTCTCATTCCGGCGGTCGCTACCATTTTAATATGGCGAATCCGTGCATCTGCTATTCCCGGCGCTTTGGGGTCTATCAGATAAACCGGAGCGCTGTCGGGGGCATAGTGATAAAGGCTTGCAGCGGGGTAGACACTTAGGGAGGTGCCGACAATCAGCACCATATCAGCTTTTGAAACTATCTCTACCGCCTTCGTCATATTAGGGACGGCTTCGCCGAAGAACACTATGTGCGGCCTCAGCTGCACTCCATTCGGAGCCTTGTCGCCAAGATGCACTTCGCCGTAGCCGACATCGTAAACTTCTTTTTCCGAAAAGCCGTCTGCCTCGCAATAGGTGTTTTCGGGACGCACTTTACACAGCTCGCCGTGAAGATGCAACACATTGGTGCTGCCGGCTCTTTCGTGAAGATTGTCCACATTTTGCGTTATCACATCCACTTTAAAGCGTTTTTCCAACGAAGCGATGAGTTTGTGAGCTTCGTTTGGCTGAACATTTTCAAGCTGCTTCCGTCTGATATTGTAAAAATCCAACACCTTTTTACGGTTACGATACCAACCATCTATGGAGGCAACCTCCATAGGGTCGTAGTTGTCCCAGAGCCCGTCATTGTCGCGAAAGGTTCCGAGTCCCGATTCGGCGCTTACTCCTGCGCCCGTAAGTATTGCCAGTCTATCCATTTATCT
>Ga0255340_1005244_pt1 | contig 11909 bp, 34 predicted proteins | sample wastewater_treat_7_FD_192417 | JGI IMG/M metagenome (GOLD analysis project Ga0255340, IMG submission 192417) | Wastewater microbial communities from Lulu Island WWTP, Vancouver, Canada - plant10 | ecosystem: Engineered > WWTP > Wastewater > Unclassified | place: Canada: Vancouver, British... | reverse complement strand
GACAACAAACTCAACAAAAAAGGGTTGGTAGACCTAAAGGAGTAATGAAATGGAGAAGTCCAATGACAGGTAAGCCAGTTCCAGCACAGCAATATTATAAAGACTTAAGATTATTTAAAAGAATACTAGAACAAAGAGCAGCACAAGCACAACAAATTAAACAAGCAGAATTAGCTAAAAGAGGTATCACTCCAGAAATGTTACAACAAATAGAACAAGCTAAACAAATAAGAGAACAACAAATACAACAAACTCAAGTTCAAACTCAACAAGTTAATCAAGCTAATCAATTACCTAACGGCGTAGTTATTCCGAGAGGAACACAAGTTTGGAAATATCGTAGAGGAATTACAGGACAAGAAGGAGGTTTATTTGGACCAGTTAAAAAAGTATACGGTTTACCAGAATCTTTCTGGAACTGAATATTTATTAAGTTAAGAGAGGTTAAAATAAAATAAAAAAGAAATGAAAAAGTGGGAATTAAAGGTAGATAGAAGTAATGACGACAAATTTATAAGTGATAATAGCTTAAAATTATTTATAACAGCTTTTGTTGTAGTAGTTTTAGCTTTAGCATTTATAGTATCAATAGCAGACCAAACAAGAGGAGTAACAGAAAGAACTCAAGTTTCAAGTGAAGCATTAGATGCAGCTGGATGTTTTACCCCAGTTAATCTAACTGGAACAGATTTCACAACTTTACATACACAAGCAAATGGACCAACAGATGCAGATTGTAATTTCACTTTGGCTAATGTACCAGATGGTTGGAAATTAGAAACAGCAAATGATTGTCTTTTAGTTAATGTAGCAGTTAAGAATGGAACATTAACAACTTTAACAGAAGATACAGATTACTATTTCAATACTGAAACAGGAGTAGTTACCCTACTAAATACTTCAACTAATGTAAGAATAATTACAAATAATGCAACTTATGTAGATTATACCTATTGTGCAGATGATTATATGAATACATCTTGGGGAAGAACTATATTAAATACTAATGTAGGATTCTTAGCAATAGCAGTATTAGCAGTTGTACTAGGGTTAGTTTATGTTTTGCTAGAAAGAAAAAAGAATGAAGAATATTAATGATTTTTATTTTTTATAATACCCTATTCTTCTAGTGTAACTATTGTAAAGTGTTACAAAGATTTATAAATAGGAACTACTTGGTAAATACAAGATGGTGAAAGAAAGAAATCAAGAAATACTCAAAAAATTTATTGGAAAGAAAGTTTTGATTCTAACACAAAAAGATTATGTATATAATGCAAATATCTTAGAAGTAGAAGATGACTTTGTAAGATTTCTAGATAAATATAATAAAGAGATAGCTTTAAAATTAACAGACATTAAACAAGTTACTTCGGAGAATATAAAATGAAAGACAATAAGTTAAGAAATTTAGGTTACTTTATGTTTTGGTTATTTACTATACTTACTTTCTCTTTATGGATTTATTATTCTTTATTATTTCAAGGTGTTGATTGGAGTAAACTATCTACTTTAGTAAATATAATGTATGGTTTATCTTTTTATGGTGCTACGTTTTTTATGATATGTTTTATAATTTTATGGTATAGTTTATTTTTTCCAACATCAGAAAGTCAATTAGAATTAGAAGAAGATATTGAAAAATTAAAAAAGAAGTATAAGAATAAAGATGTGTTTAGATTAAAGAGAGATGAACTAGAAGCAGAATACAAACTAAATAAAATAAGAAATAAAATTAAAGAATATAGGAGTATTTAATGGTCAATCTTTTTGGTAATAAAGACGCTTTAATTGGTTCATTAGATTTATTATTTGGTGCTTTATATGTCTTAGGAGCATTTATTTTTAGAAAGTCAGTAGCAAATGATATGTTAGATACAGGATTTAGTGTAATAGGTGCAAGTGCTTGTAGTTGTTTAGCATTTATTTTAGTTAAAAGTATAACTGATTGGAGTATAAAAATACCATTTGCAATAGGTCTAGGTGTCTGGGTTGCTGCTGGATTCTTATTAGCTACTCCAATAGGAGATGGTTGGGCTGGAGGTAAAGAATGAGTATAATAACAGATATTCTTAAAAAACCAAGTCCTAGAACCCAAATGGAAAGTTCAATGACCGGAATTAGTGTCTTAATGATTGGTTCTCTAGCTTTAGTTATTTATTTAATTGCAACAGGTGTTGTAACTGGATTCTGGTATATCTCTTTAATTATCTTATCTGAATTAGGAATACTTAGTTTTCAATTTAGTTTATTGAGTACAACTTATCAAACTTACAGACAATATAAACTAGAAATGGGTTTATATCCTATTGACTATGTATTAACTCAACAAGTAAATGAAGCAAAAAAGTTATTAAATGAATTAGATTTAACTATTAAGAAAGTAGAAGTAGAACATAGTAAAGTATTAAAACAAGAGGTAGAAAATGCCGTTCTTTGATAAAAAGAAACCAGATAAACAAGAAGAATTAGAAAAAGAAAAGTTAAGTGTATTGTATGATATAGTAGAAAAATACAAAAAAGCTGGATATTCAGATAAACAAATTAAAAAACTATTTATAGAAAAACATTATCCAATAGACTTCATTGATTTTATATTAACAGAACTGAAAGGAGGTAAAAACATGGTAAAGAAAAAAGAATATATTGAAGAAGATGAAGAAGAAGTAGAAGAAGAAGATGAAGAAGAATTTGAGGAGGAAGAAGAAGATGAAGTACCTAAACCTCAATACAAAAATGTAAAGCCAAAAGAAATACCTAAAAAAGAAGTTCCTAAAGATACTTTTAGACAAGAGGTAGTAGAAGCTATTAAGAATCTTAATTTAAGGATAGGTGGAATTGAATCTTCATTATATCGTGCTGGTGTTTTAAGATAAAATGGAAGCAAAAAAAGTAACTAAAAAGGTAGACCCAGAAGTAAAGAGAGCTAATTTAAGTTTTTTACAACTTATATTTCCATGTTTCTTATTAGTCTTGATACCTAATGAATTTGGAAGTAATGTATTATATCCACTACTTTTAAAAGTATTAATATTTAGTTATCAATACTTTTTAGTTAAGAACTTTGTAGATTCAGTATATAATTAAATTCTTGTTTTACTGAATAAACATGGCAATAAGATTAGTATTTTTGGCTGGTGGTAGAAGTCTATTTATGATTGTAATTAGAAATAAAGAGATTTATTATAATGACCAAGCAAGTGGAGTTCAAATGTTATATCCTACACCATCTAAAAGAGCAATAGAACTAGGAGGAGAACCTAGTAAAGAGGATATGAAAGAATATAATATGTGCAAGACAGAAGAAGAACTAATGGCTTTTGTAATCAGAGATTGCAAAAAGTCTGGAAGTAAATTGATAAAGAAAGAGGAAATTTAAAGGGGTATGAGTAATGGAACAACAAATAATTAAACAATATATAGAAGGTAAAAAAATAAATGATATTTGTAATGCTTTTAATTGTTCAAGGAAAAAAATATATAATACTTTAAAGAGAAACAAAATACCACGCAGACCAAAAATTTCATATACTAAAGGAGTTCATATCTGGAAAGATAAAGTACACTCAAGACTTGGAAAAAAACACTCTGAAAATTCAAAGAAGAAGATGTCTACTTCAAGAATAAAAGGAATTAAAGAGGGAAGGATAAAAAGTTGGTGTTTTGGAAAAACTAAAGAGAATAACACTTCACTACTAAATAATAGTATAAAACATTTAGATTCTAATAATATAAATTGGAAAGAAGATGTTGGATATGGTTCACTTCATGAATGGGTAAGAAGAAGAAAAATAAAGCCAGAATATTGTGAAGAATGTAAAAAGAATAAACCTATTGATTTAGCAAATGTATCTGGAGAGTACAAAAGAGATATTAATGACTTTAGATGGCTTTGTAGAAGATGTCATATGAGAGAAGATAAAAGAATATTAAATTTAAAGCAATATTCTAAATTAAGAAAGGTAACTGAATAATGGGAACTTTTGATGATATATTAAATTTTATTATTCCACCAGCAGTTTATGCTTTTTTAATTTATTTAATATACAGAATTCCAATAGTAACTGAAGGAGTAAGCAGATTAAAAGATTGGTGGTTAAATAAAAGAGAAAAGAATACAGGAACTGAAACAACAACATTGAGGTCAATTAACTATGAGTGAAATAATAGGTAGAATAAATAGAGAGAAAGGATTTGAATACAGAATAGATAAAGATGGTAATGTAACCAAAGAAAAATATTCATGGTTTAAAGATAGAACTACTTTAATTATGTTAGTAATGGTTATTCTTGGTGGATTATATTATATGGAAATGAAACAATCTGTAACAAATGCAGAAAACTTTGATGAATATTGTACACTTTATATGGATTTAAGAGAAGAATATATTTTAAATAATCCAGACAAAGAAGTCAATATTAAAAATGTCTTAGAATACTATGAACTAAATAAATATGATTTAAGTATTAAACTTAATCTTTCAAATGGATAAACAATTATTTTTCTATCTATTTTTATTAGTTAAATTAAAAGAAAACACAAAATCTAAAGTTGTTGATACAAAGTATTTAAAAGAAGAAATAAGTAGAATAGTAGTAAGAAAAGGTGGATTTCCTAAACGAATGGTTAAGTATTTAATAAATGATTTAGTTAAACTAGGCTTAATTACAAGAAAGAATAAAGTTAATTTGTTTATATTAAATGAGAATAACTGTGAAAAGAAGGTCAAGAATCTAATTGAATTTGCTTAGTTTGGTTAGGGAGATACTAAGTTTTTGGTAGCTTTGGAATCTTTCCTTAGCAGAATTTGTATCTCCCACCATTCTTTCTTGTAGATTATACGAACTTATTGTTTATATATCTTTCTATGTCTAAAAGTTTTCACCATTTTAAAATGAAAAGAACTATTTATATATAAGTTATAATTAAATAATCCATGGAAAAAAGAAGTGTAAAAGATTTAACCTCAAAAGTTAATTTTTACTTTACTGTGATTTCTCTCTTAAAAGACAATAAAAACTTAACTCAAATTTCCAATCAATTAAATATTTCTAAACAAAAATTAAACTATTATATAAGTAATTTAAAGAGATTTGGATTTATAGAAAAGAAAGGTTATGGAGTTTGGGAAGTTAAGTCAAGTAAAAGAGATGACCTTGAACAAACTATAAAATGGAACTCTAAAAAGATAAGAGGTCATGCATTTATCTGGAAAGTAAAATCAAAACAATTTAACTGGATTGAACTATTAAATAAACATAAATTAAACTATTCTCTAGTTAGAGGTTATACACCTAGAATATTTATAAATAATCAAAAAGTATGGCTAGGTAAGGATTCTATAATAGTTTATGATAATCGTTCTTTCTATGGTCCAAATGCTGTTCAATCAAGAAAGTATGCTGTATTTGGCTTAAAATCAGTTTTAGAAGCATTACAAAAGCAATTAGATATTAGTTTAGGTAGATATTTGTTTAAACCAGTTAGAGAACACTATGGAATGATTAAGAATGAATTAGCAAGACAATATAATGATAAAGGAGATAAATTAATAGTTAAAGATGATTTAGATGGAGATTGGCTTTGGATTGATGATTCAGAAGGAATGTTAGGAGAATTAGAAACAGGTGGAAAAGGAATAACTAAAGATAGAGTTGCTTTGAATTTAGAAGTTCAAAGATGGTATAATGATATGAAGAAAACTAATTTTCAAGTAACCCCTTCATTTCTCATGGAATCAATAAATAAATTAGTTAATAATCAAGTTTATATGGATAGAAATATAGTTAAACACTTTGAAGTATTAGAAAATATAAATAAAGCAATAAATGAATTAAGAGAAGAAATAAAGAAAAATGGTAACAAAAACAGTATATAATAAATTCACAGAAACAGAAGAAAGAACAGCATTAAGTGTATTATTAGGATTAAGACAAAAATTTGCTTTACAATTAAACGAAGAAATAAATTATACTCCTAAAGAATTACATGAAATGATTTCTTATTTGTTAAAACAAGTTAAAAGAAAGAAAATAAATCAAGTAGATTTAGCTTATGCAGTTAATCCTCCAGAAAAAATACCGGATGAAGTTTGGGGAATAGTAGATAAAGCAGTTAATCGTTCTAAAATAAAAAGATATAATTGGAAATTAGTTCTTAATGGAAATACATTAACTAAAGAAATACTTTTATTGAAGAAAGATGGAAAAGATGTTTTAGAAGCATATAATATATTATTAAACGACAAAAGAATAAATCAATTTATAGAAGAACATCCATATGAAAAAGAAGATATTTTAAAAAATATAGAAATATCTGTTCATGCAAGATATGGAGAAAATAATACAGCTAAGAAAGTTATGGAAATTTTGTAACTTTTAAATTGTTACACATATTTAAATAATACCTATACATAGAAAAAACATGAAAGAAGAACTTAAAGAAATAATTAAAGAAATGAAGGAAGTAATTAACGACGAGAAGTTAAATATCTTAGATAAAGATTTACTTGAGTTCTCAATTAGAATAATGAATACAAATATTATAACAATAAATAATTCTAGAAAGAATTTACTTAAAAATGAATTAAGTCCAAGAGAATATTTAGAAAATACAGGAGGAAATGAATTAGCAACAAAGAATCAAATATATGCTTTAAAGAAAGCTGGATTAGAAATCAAAGAAGGATTAACCAAGAAAGAAGCATACTTACTAATTAAAGGAATTAAAGAAAAAAGGTAATATGCAACAAGAGGTGATACTAAAACAAGCAGACAGAGAAAAATTAATTAGTTTAGGATACCTAGAGTGTTCAGATTGTCATAAACTATACAAACACTTAGAAATATGTAAAGATGGAAAGAAAAGATGTAAACGTTGTGAAAAGAAAAGACCAACAAATAAGTTTTACAATCCTTTATATGATAAGAGAAAAGGATTTATAGGTAAATATAATATAAATAGTCAAGAATACAATATGCTAATTAAAAAATACTTAAGCCAAGGATTAGATTATCAGACAGCAAAGTCTAAAGTCAATTATGATATCAAGTGTATGCAAAATAATAAATTCAAGAAAGTAATTGAATCAAAGAACTTAGAAATAAAACAAAATCAAGATAAACAAATAAATAAACAATTTTTAGAAGGATTAGGTCAATGCAAAAAGAAATAAAAGCAACAATAGGAGAAAAGATAACTGCTATGGATATTCAAAGAGAAGAATTAAATAAAGAAATTATATTACAAGTAATTAGAAATAAACTAGAAGGTATAAAATGAAAGGTAGATTTATAGTAACAACAACTTTTATTCTGGGTGCTTTAATAGGATATATAGTTTCTGAAATAGATAAACAATTAGAAATATTATATGGAATTAAAGAGATAGCAAGTTTTGTTTTTATTTTAGTATTAGGATTTCTTTCAATATTAGAATATAAAGGTATAATACATAAGGATATAATAAGGAGAGAAAATGACAAGAAAAAAAGATAAGAAATGTATGAAATGTGGAAAATTATGTTGGGGAAAGTTATGTAGACCTTGTTTAAAGAAAAATAAATACAGTGGATTAAGTAGGAGAGGAAGATGATTCAAGAAGAATTAAACAAAACAATAATAGAAGTTTGTTTGAAGATTGCTAAAAGAGGAGAGGGGGCAATAATCTTGGTAGGTAATCAAGAAAATAAACCATTAGTCAAGCAGGAAGTAAAACCTTTTAATGTAATAGAAAATCCTAAGCTCTTAGAATCATTAGCATTAATGGATGGAGCAGTAATAGTAGATAAGTTTGGTTTAATGCAATATTATGGGACAATGTTAAAAGTAAGTAAACTTTCTATGATTAAAAATTTTGGAACAAGACATCAAAGTAGTTTAAGTGCTTCAATAAAAGAAGGAAATAAGGTTTATGTGGTTTCAGAAGAGGATAATAAAGTAAGAATATTCCAGGAAGGGAAATTATTAGTAGAAATTGATGGAAGAACTAAAAATATAGAAAAACAAGTTCCAGAGATAAATAATATAATGGAATCTATTGGATGGGGAACAGCAAGTTTATTAGGAGCAGGAATTGTTGCTCCTGCAGTAGGTATTGCAGCTATTCCAGGAGTAACTATCTTTGTTGCAATAACAGGTGTATCTTATTTTATTAAAAAGCTGAAAAAGTATGATATAATAAAATAAATCCTTATGGGGTGTCTATGGGAAAACAAGAAGTGATAGATTATTTAATAAGAAAGAAAAGGAAAATGTTGCATAAGAATCATCCAAGATATAAACCAATGAGAGGATGGTGCGATATATGTCATAAGAAGTTTGAAAGAAAAACTAGGGGAGAGAAACTCTGCCCAAAGTGTTGGGAAATCAGGAGAAAGAAAAAATGACAAGAGAAAAAGATAAAAAGTGTTTAATATGTGAAAAACTTTGTTATGGAAAAGTATGTAGAAATTGCCTTAAGAAAAATAAATACAGTGGATTAAGTAGGAGAATAAGAAAATGAATTCAGTTGCATGGAATGAACAATTTAAAATAAGAATAGCAAATTCAGATAAGAGTTTTGAAAAGCACGAAATTATCAAGACTCTATTAGTAATGAAGTTGATAGAAAAGAATAGGAGCAATAAGTCTTGGATTAGAATTTATACAGAATGGGATTTATTTGAAGATACTATTTGTGATATATATTTTGAAGATATTAAAAATAAAGTATGTTATGCTTTTGAAATACAAAAGAAAATAGATACAGAATGGACTAACAGAATAGTTAAGAAATATAAAGATTGGGAAGTATTTGGATTCAATTCAGCAGATTTAATAATAGTTCCTATTCAAAAATTAAGTGATGATTTAAATATTCTAAGTACCCAATTAGATGAATATATTTTTTAAATGGAAAGAAAATGTGCAATCTGTAAGAGAGAAATACCCAAAGATAGAGGTAATATTGAAGAAGCAAGAAGAAGATTAGTATTTTGTAAACATAATAAGGAGGGCAGATATTTAGAAAATGAACGATGGTAAAATCAGATATTTCTCAATGTTCACCGGGGTCGGAGGATTTGAACTTGGACTTGAAGATAAAGGAGAATGTGTTGGATTCTCCGAGATTGACAAATACTGTTCAGAACTCCTTTCCAAAAGATTTCCAAGAATTACAAACTTCGGAGACGCAACCAAAATCAATCCAAGAGAACTTCCAGATTTTGATATGTTGTGTGGAGGATTTCCTTGTCAGGCATTCTCAATTGCTGGAAAAAGGAGAGGTTTCAATGATACCAGAGGAACACTCTTTTTTGAGATTGCAAGAATTATTGAAGTTAAAAGACCTAAAATTATTTTCCTTGAAAATGTCAAGGGGTTACTCAATCACAACAAAGGGGAAACTTTCTCCATCATCATTCAAACGCTTTCAGAATTGGGGTATGATGTTCAATGGATGGTTCTTAACAGCAAGTTTTTCGGAGTACCCCAGAACAGAGAGAGGGTATTCATTATTGGAAGTCTTAGAGGAGAATCCAAACCAGAAATATTACCTTTCAGAGAAAGCAATAAATCGTCTGGGAGAATATCTCAACTTAACAACCCAAGACATTCAAATGATAGAATCTATGCGGTAGATGGTATATCACCAACATTAAATACAGCACAAGGTGGAAATAGACAACCCAATATAATTACAAGCACAATAACTACAGAAAATGCACACGTATTTGGTAAAAATGTAACAGCAAGACAAGCATTTGATATAGCAAGTTTAACTGGAAAAATCCGCCGTCTTACTCCCCTAGAATGTGAAAGACTTCAAGGTTTTCCAGACAACTGGACAGAAGGTTTCTCGGATACTCAAAGATACAAGATGATGGGTAATGCTGTTACAGTAAATGTAATTAGAACAATAGGAGAAAAGTTATTGGAGGCATCCCAAGAAAAATGACACAAACTAAAACCCCCACATTCACATATGAATACTATCCAACAATGGAAGAAATAAGAAAGTTTATACAAGAAGATGAAGGACATTGTGTTCAACAAGTTTGTTATTCAACATTCCATGATTGCTTAACTCAGATAAATTTCACAAAGAGAATAATAAGGAGTAATTTAAGATGAAAACTAAAATATGTTACAGATTTGTCAATGAAGATATGACTTCAAAGCAAGACGGAAAGACTAAATGGGAAATAGGTAAATGGAATAAACAAGATGAAAACTCTTAAACAATATATGAAATGTGTAGGTTGTGCAAGTGAAATATTTGAATGTTATGAACATCAACAAATGAAAGGAGTAGATGCTGGATTACACTTTGGGAAATATCATTTATCTTTTTTTGCTATTGATAATAAAACAGGAGAATTTATTGTAACTTACACAGGAGGAGAAGAATGAAAGAGATTTATAGATATTTATTAACATTAGTTCTTCCATTATTATTATTTTATTTATTTTATAGATATATATGGAGAGCAAATTTTTTCGGAGGTATGGAAAAAGATGACACACTTAAAATCAAGACTTGAATTTAGATTATCAATAGCAAGAAAAGAAGATTTAGAAACAGTTAATAAGAAATGGTGTAAGTATATGGAAGATTATGATAATTTAGGTAATAAAACAATTAGTGACAAGATTCACTTAAGAGAAGCATTTTATGATTATATGAATTATAAAAGTAAATATCAAAGAGAAAATAAAAAATGAAAGATAAGAAAATACTTTATTGTGAAAAATGCAAAAAGAAAACTGAACACATCAAATGTGGATTCGGAACTCCTGGAAGCATTTGTGGTAATGGAAGATATAGATGTTTAAAATGTGGAGAAGAAAGAAAATGAAAACACCTCAACAAATAAAAAATGAAGTGGAGAAAGAAGAACATTTTTACAGAAGAGGATATGAATTAAGACCAACTGGAATTAAATTAAAATGGTATGAATGGATTGCTTTTTGGATGTTTTTAGATAGTATCTTATGGTATAAAAAGGATTTTGTAGATTTTATAGATAATGAAGGTAATGTAAGGAGAGTTTATCCAAAATGAAAACACCTCAACAAATAAGAAATGAAGTGGAGAAAAAAGATTATAAAGAAGTGGATAAATGGATTGAGGAATGTGATGTTGATGGAAGAATGATTGAATTTGAGTTTTTTGATAGTGATATTGAGGATTTAAAGAATTGTATTAAAAGGGAGAAACTTTCCATCCTCACAGAATACGACAAGAGTATTAAGGAGATGATTGAGAATAAAATGAGTTATGTAAAGGATAGTCCATATTATCATAAATCTACTATAATTGTTTTAAAAGAACTCCTCTCAAAAATTGGGGATGTTCAACAATCAAAGGAGAAAAGAGAATGATTAATAAAAAAAGTGGTTTATTAGAAGGAACAAAAACATTGTCTGTAACTTATGTTAATGGATTAAATAGAGAAGAATTGATTTTATTAATATTTAGATTAAAAGAGGAAAATTTAATTTTAAAGGGTAAACTAAATCATATCCACGAGTTAAGCTATGAAGTAAGGGGTTATGGACTTAAAGAATTAAAACAAACCTCGGAGGAAAAACAAAATGACATACTCCCACTGCCTAAAGGCAGGGGTATCTAACTAACATGGAAACAAACAAAATATATCAAGGTGATTGTTTAGAAGTATTAAAGACTTTTCCTGATGAAAGTATAAACTTAATTGTAACTTCTCCACCCTATAATAAAGGCTTTTGGAGTAAAAATAGGAATATGAATAATGGATTTAAAAGTTTTAATCATAAAAACTCTACTACAATAAAGACAAAGTCCAGAAGAATTGAATATGGAGTATATGATGATAAAGTAAATCCAAAAGAGTATGCAGATAATCAAAGAGAAGTGATTAAAGAATGTTTGAGAGTTCTTAAAAAAG
>Ga0255340_1005235_pt1 | contig 11932 bp, 10 predicted proteins | sample wastewater_treat_7_FD_192417 | JGI IMG/M metagenome (GOLD analysis project Ga0255340, IMG submission 192417) | Wastewater microbial communities from Lulu Island WWTP, Vancouver, Canada - plant10 | ecosystem: Engineered > WWTP > Wastewater > Unclassified | place: Canada: Vancouver, British... | reverse complement strand
TTATATATGAGCTTGTTCAATGATGTGAAATACCTGGGTTCATCCTTTTTATTGGTTGTTTGTATTTCATACTTGGTTGTTGCCACGATTTTTCTGAATATATCATTTTTCATGGCATACCTGGTTATTAAAGCAAGGTCTGCGGCAGTAGTGTAATGGTTATCGTCATGAAGGCCGTGGGGATTTGTAAAATTAGTGTTATATGCCCCCAACTCTTTTGCCTTGGCATTCATCATTTTTACAAAGCTCTCCAAGTTGCCTCCGTAGTGTTTTGCAATGACGGAAGCCGCATCGTTTGCCGATGGCAGCATCAGGGCATAGAGGAGGTCTTTTAAAGTTAGAATTTCCCCCGGTTCCAATGCTATGTGGCTCCCTTCTATTTCATAAGGAGTATCCTCATCTACCGTGATGACATCACTTAATTCTCCCATTTCTATTGCAAGAATTGCAGTCATAATCTTGGTTAAACTGGCAGGATACATTTTTTTATCCGCGTCTTTTTGTGCTAAAATCGTACCGCTTTCCGCATCGATTAAAACGGCAGATTCGCTTAAGATTGCAGGGCTTGCATAGGCCTTGTAATTAATTGTCAAAAAACAAGAGAAAATAAGTATATAGAAGAGTATCCGTTTTGTCATGCCTAACTCCTTTGTCCTCATAAATAATCAAAATATAGTATAGCAGAAAATTTTATATTTGTAATCAATATTTTTGATTTTTATTGGACATTTAATATATATCAGCTATAATTAAATTGAAGAGGTATGGGGGTATACCGGGGAAGATTCAAAAATTGAGGGGGAGCAATGAACAACAGCGTCTATAAGAAAGGATTAGCTCTTGTTTTAATCATTGCTATAATTATTATGATTTACATAGGGAGCAAATTGTCGGGCAGGGAACAAGAAATTGTTTTTACAAATCCTGCAGATAATGAAGCTGAATCTAATGAGTCAGAATATATTTATGTTGACATAGACGGAGCCGTAAATAATCCGGGAGTCTATACCCTGCTTGAGGGAAGCAGGGTTATCGATGCCATCAATATGGCGGGAGGACTTAAAGAAGGAGCATACACCCAAAATGTAAACAAGGCCAGAAAACTGACCGACGGGGAAAAGATCTATATACCCTCAGAGGGAGATATGGATGCGGAAAACCTTCAGACCAATAGCCTGATTAATATCAACACTGCTTCTGCAGAACTCCTGATGACTCTTCCCGGTATTGGGGAAGTATATGCCAAGAGGATTATAGAATACAGGAATAATAAAAGGTTTAATTCCATTGAAGAAATTAAAAACATACAAGGAATCGGGGATAAAACTTTTGAAAAACTAAAAGATTTAATAACCATCAATTGAGAGGAGTTTAAAATGGATGTAAACAGGTATTTCAGGATGATTCCTAAAGTGGATTTGATAATGGAAGATGAAAGAATCAAGGAATTATCTGCTGTTACGAGCAGGGATTTAGTGCTGGAATGCACCAGGAAGGTAACCGATGACATAAGAGCCTTTATTAATGGCAACCCTGATAAGGAAAACGAAATCAATACCCTTATTGATAATATAATAGACAGTATAATTCTTAAGGTAAATAAATTGTCTTCATACAACATGAAAAAAGTTATAAACGGAACGGGAACAATACTTCACACTAACCTGGGCAGGGCACCGATTTCCCAGGAAGCAGCGGAAAGGGCTAAAGATATCGTAACCGGCTATTCAAACCTTGAATTTGATTTGGAATCGGGAATAAGGGGGTCCAGGTATGCCCATTTTGAAAAGATAATTACAAGAATAACAGGTGCAGAGGCGGCTTTGGCGGTCAACAACAATGCGGCTGCCGTGCTTCTTATACTGTCAGCATTGGCCAGGGACAAGGAAGTAATAGTATCAAGGGGAGAATTAGTGGAAATAGGAGGGTCTTTCAGGGTTCCCGATGTAATGAAGCAAAGCGGGGCTAAATTGGTCGAGGTTGGCACGACAAACAAAACCCGCTTAAGTGACTATGAAGAAAGGATTTCTTCCGAAACTGCCGCCTTGTTAAAAGTCCACACAAGCAATTACAGGATTGTCGGTTTTACCGAAAGCGTATCCATTGAAGACTTGTCTGCCCTGGGCAGGAAATATAACCTGCCTGTCATTGAAGATATAGGTAGCGGGGTATTGACAGACCTTACAAAGTTTGGCCTGACCTACGAACCTACGGTTCAACACTCCATAAAGGCAGGGGTCGACATCATATGCTTCAGCGGCGACAAGCTTTTGGGCGGTCCCCAGGCAGGAATCATAGCAGGCAAAAAGCAATACATAGATAAAATAAAGAAACATCCCTTGAACAGGGCAGTAAGGATTGACAAGTTCACGGCAGCCCTTTTGGAAAGTGTGTTCCATGATTACATTGACGAAGAAAAAGCCCTCAAAAACGTACCTGTGCTTAAGATGATGAAGATGAATGCCGAAGACATAAGACTAAGGGCTGAGACTCTTGCTCAAAGGTTAAGAGAAATCCGGGAATTGGCCATAAGTGTTGGAGAATGCTATTCCCAAATAGGAGGAGGGGCTCTTCCCCTGGAAAAAATCAGGAGCTATGCGGTTTGCATAAAACCTGAAACCATGAGCTGCGCAGGCTTTGAAAGGAAATTGAGGAATTTGGAGGTTCCCATAATCGGAAGAGTTGTAAATGATACCTTCCTCATAGATTTAAGAACGGTTCTGGAGGGAGAAGATCCGGTAATATATAAGGGGATCAAGAGCTTGTTTAAATAGTTATGGAGGATTTATGAGAAACATTATTATTGGAACGGCAGGACACATAGATCACGGAAAAACAACCCTGATAAAAGCCTTGACCGGAAGAGAAACGGACAGGCTGGAGGAAGAAAAAAGAAGAGGAATAACCATTGATTTGGGATTCACATATTTTGATCTTCCCGATGGCAGCAGGGCAGGTATTATAGACGTGCCCGGCCACGAAAAATTTATTAAAAACATGTTAGCCGGGGTAGTGGGAATGGACATGGTTCTGCTTGTTATTGCCGCCGATGAAGGAATCATGCCCCAGACTACGGAGCATTTGAATATCTTAAACCTCCTGGGAGTAAAAAACGGGCTTGTTGTTTTAACCAAGAGTGACTTGGCCGACAAGGAATGGATAAGCTTAGTTAAGGAAGATATAAGCGAGTCACTGAAGAATACATTTTTGGAAGGGGCTCCCATAGTGGAGGTGTCATCAAAGACAGGATCCGGGATAAATGACTTGATTCAAGAGATTTATAAATTAGCTGAAAAATCCGTAAATACAAGGGAATTGAACACCATCGCCAGGCTTCCCATAGACAGGGTCTTTTCAATGACGGGCTTTGGGACTGTCATAACGGGTACCTTGATTTCAGGGATTCTCAAAAAAGGTGATGAAGTTGAAATTTATCCTGTCAATAAACTGTGCAAGATAAGAAATATACAGGTTCATTCCTCGGATGTGGAAAAAGCCTATGCAGGGCAAAGAACGGCAATAAATCTTTCAAACATAAAAAAGACCGATATTTACAGGGGCTGTGTTATAGCCCCCGTTAATTCCATGAGGAACACCAAAATGCTGGATGTCAAGTTAAACCTTTTGAAAAGCTCAAAAAGGGTGGTCATAAACCGTTCCAGGCTTCATTTTTATACGGGAACCAGCGAAATACTGGCAAGGGTAGTCCTCCTTGACAGGGATGAATTAAACCCGGGGGAAAGCTGTTATGCCCAGTTGAGATTGGAAGAAGAAATAGCAGTGAGAAGGGGAGATAAATTCATCGTCAGGTTTTATTCTCCCATGGAAACAATCGGCGGCGGAGAGATAATCGAACCTGTTCCCAAGAAGAGGAAAAGATTCGACGAAAACCTCATAGAAGAACTCAAGGTGAAGGAAAAGGGATCAGGGGCAGATGTTATTGAAAAGATAATCAAGGAAGCAAGAGATCTTGTTTCGGTTTGCTCCCTGGCTAAAACCACTGCTTTAACGGAAGAAGAAGTAAAAGAAGATATTGAAACTCTGGAGCAGGAAGAAAAAATATCTCTTTTTACGGTAAAGAATGAAAAGTATGCATGGCATAAGTCTTATGAAAGAGAATTGGAAGAAAGTCTTGAAAAATACTTGTTTACATATCACAAGGAAAACAAATATGCAAGGGGAGCCAGAAAATCAGAAATAAAAAGCAAGTTCCTTCCGGCTCTCAAGCAAGTATTGTTTGATGCTGTCATTCAGTACTTCTGCGAAAAGGGTTTATTGAAGTCCTTTGATGAATTCATAGCTCTTCCTTATTTTAATGTTGAATATGACGAGGATTATAAGTTTATCAAAGAAAGAGCCTTAAGCATCCTGAATTCCGCAAAATTTGAATTTTTAAGGACAGAAGAATTATCTGAAAAAATAAACCATGCAAGGGCGGATGAAGTAATTTCTCTGATGATTACCGACAAGGATTTAACCAGGATTAATGAGCTGATTACAACAAGAGACCTTTATGAAGAAGCAAAGAGAATTTTGGTTGAATACTTGCTTGAAAACGGCAAAATCAACGCTGCCACCTACAGGGATCTGCTCAGTACAAACAGGAAAACTGCAATAACGCTTTTGGAGCACTTCGATATGATTAAACTTACAAAAAGGGTAGAAAATGATAGAATTCTACTAAATCTTACATAAAAATTAGATTTTTCTTGACAAAGTCTATATTATTATGTAAGATTAATGAAAGTTTAATTTTTGTAACAATCTAATTTTAGGAGTGTAACAAATGAAGGTCTTGATTGTTGATGACGATCTTTTAACCATTAAGAACATAAAATACAGTTTTGAGCAGGATAATTACGAGGTTGAATCAACCGATGACAGCGAAGATGCCTTAAAAAAGATCGTAGCAAACGAGTATGATATTGTAATACTTGATCCTAATCTTCCCAATACGGAGGGTCTTGAAGTTTGTCAAAAAATCAGGGAAATATCCAATGTACCGATTATGATCCTGTCGGCAAACAATGAGGATATGAGCAAAATTTTAGGCTTGGAATATGGAGCCGATGATTATGTCACCAAACCCTTCAACATCTTAGAGCTCAAAGCACGAATTAAAGCAATCCTGAGAAGGACAAGGGGTACAAGCCAAAGGGCAAATGAACAGACCTTGATAGTGGATGATTTTACCATCAATGCCTTGGGAAGAAAGGTAAGCCTTCATAAGCAAGAAATTAATCTTACCGCAAAAGAATTTGATTTGTTGCTCTTGTTGATAACCAACCCGGGAAAGGTATTTTCCAGGGAGGAACTTTTGGAAATCATATGGGGCTACGAATACTTCGGTGACTTGAGAACCGTTGATGTACACGTAAGAAGACTGAGAGAAAAAATAGAAAGCAAGAATAAGGCCTACAAGTATATCCTGACCAAGTGGGGCCAGGGATACTATTTCAGAAACAGGACTTAAACCCTGCCAACATGGCTGAGATTGATAAAGGCTGCATTCATTAATATGATGCAGTTTTTTGTATTTTCATCACATTTTCCTCATTTAAAATCAGCTTGAATTAATCAATATAATATGTTAGTATTATTTTGATGGGAATAGATAGGTGCTGGTGTGCCTCCTGGTCTTCAAAACCAGTTGCGGGGCGTTAGTAGCGTCCCGGGTGGGTTCAATTCCCACATATTCCCGCCATTTTTAAGGAGATATGCAATATGCCTAAATGTGTATTGGTGTGTGTTACAAGACAAAAAACAAGCGAAAGACTGATAAAAAAAGGAGTTGAACTTTTAAAAGGAGATGAAGGCAGCTCCTTAAACGTTATACATGTCGTAAATGAAAATGACAAGTTTTTGAATAATTTAAGTGACGGTGATGCTTTGGAGTTCTTGTTTGAAATAACAAAGGACGTGGGTGCTGCAAATTTGGTAGTCAAAAGGTCCAAGGATGTAATAAAGACAATAGTTGACTATGCCGAAGAAATAAATTGCACACATATAGTTTTGGGACACTCAAACAATCCGTCAAACTCTTTTATTTCAAAGCTGCAAAAAAAACTTCCCAATGTTGTTTTTGTAATTTGAGATACTGATATGGGCAGATTTTTATTAATATTTAAATTCTTATTTGATAAAAATATCCCCCTTAAGGAAAAGTGGTGGGTGATAATTCCTCTTATTTACATACTTAGCCCTGCAGATTTGATACCTGCTCCCATATTGGGGTTCGGTATACTGGATGATTTGGTGATGCTGAGTTTTTTGCTGACGGTAATTTATGACAAGACCAAGAAATATTATTTCGATAATAAGATTAAAAACAAGGATGTAAAAGATATTATTGAAAACGTAGAATATGAAATTCACAAGGATGAGGAAGAATAAACTCATCCTATTTATTTGTTATAAATTATAAAAATATCTTTATTTTTGTCGAAATAATTGCTAATATATAGTTAATAATATTCGGAGGTCTGCCATGAACAACAATTACAGGATAATCCGCACTATTCATGAAAATGTATTCCAAAGAATTTTGGAATGCAAGGACAACGAAACAGGTGAAATTTTTTATTCAAATATAATAACAAGTAAAAAAGTTATTAATCTGATAAATGTTCAGGACTTAAGAAAATTGAACTCCAATATTTTAGAATGCTATGGTACCGAAGACAGGATTTACATATTTACCAAGTCATTGGAAGCAAATAGCAAAAAGCTAACAGACCTTGCGAAAAAGCTGACCATGAAGCAGCAGTTCAACCTGGCGGAAAAGGCAATCAATTTAGCCTCGGATATTTTTAACATGACTGATATTGTCCAGCAGAAAATTTTGGATTTGGACAGGCTGTACATCGATGGAAATAATGAGCTCCTGGTAGACTGTAACCTTATCTTTGACCAGGAGTATGACATAGCGGACAACGAGACCTTTAAGAGATTAGGCAACATCCTGCATGTTATTTTTTCAGGAAGTGAAATCATTGACTATAACATATCCGACGATATACCTCCGGATATAATAAAGATAATAGTGAGATGCATTACAAGGGAATATGTCTTTCCTAAGGATGCCTTGACCGAACTTAAAAGTTCACCTATATTAAGCATGATTTTTGGTGAAGACATTACCGATGAAATCAGTGACGAGCCAAAGGAGCCTGACATTGTGATACACGATGAAAGCTCCGATGATTATCTCAATATTTATCTGGAAGAGGAAGAAGCTCTTACCAGGGAAAAGGGCTCGGTTAAAAAGGATATCATAAGAGCGGCAGTATCCCTGTTTATTGTTGTTTTGGTCCTTCTTGTGGGGAACACCATAATAAAAAAATTAAACAAGAACAATGAAAGCGGACCGGTTAACAGCAATGAGCCTCCGGTAAGCTCACCGGCAGATACACCGGGGAATCCGGCGGAAAACAATCCTCCGGAAGAAACACCCGGATACGAGTCCACTGATATACATTTGAACGAAGAACTCTTGAAAAAAATCGGATATGACGGCATGGTGGCTCAAAAGGATAAGGATATATACCTGGAAGGAAACAGCTCCTTAGTGGTGGAGAACCCGGGACAAGAAAAAGTTAAAGCCCTCTTTGCCGTGGTTGACTTTACGGATGAAGACTACAATTATATGCTTATGAGGCAGATAGGTATTTCGGGTAAAATGAAATCTCAATACGACACCAAGGCCCAGGTGGTTTTTGAAGCCTATAAGGATAATGCAATGAAATCAAATTTTCATGCATTAGTCAACGTATATGATGATATCTGGTCACAGTTTACTGTCCCCATAAATGTAACGGATGCCGACATCCTTCGCATTTATTTGGAATATGAGGGTCAAAACAAAGTATGGATTGATTCCCTGGTAATTGATGTAATCAAATAATAAATTGAGCATGCTTAAGTTAATGTCATCCTGAGCGTAAGCGAAGGATCTCATCAGTCGGGGACACGCAGTGTCCCTTGTTTAATAAAAAAATATATAAAATATTAAAATTAACTGAACTTTTTCTTAAGTTGGTACGTCTAATATATGGACTGAAATGCAAAGAGAGGTGGAAGATGGATATTATCAAAATGGAGGGTATTTCAAAGCTTTACAAATCCGGTCAAATACAGGTTGAAGCTTTAAAGAACATATCCTTCAGAATTCAGGAAAAAGAATTTGTTTCTATAATGGGTCCATCCGGGTCGGGAAAATCAACACTCTTAAACATAATAGGGTGTTTGGACCATTCTACAAGCGGCACCTATGAATTAGCCGGTAACCAGGTAAATAAACTGAGCGATTCAAAGATGTCCGAAATGAGAAATAGGTTCATAGGATTCGTATTTCAAAGTTTTCATTTGCTTCCGAGGATGACTGCATTGAAAAATGTTGAAATTCCTTTAATATACAGGGGAGTCAGCAGCAAGAGAAGAAAAGAACTGGCTGAAAATGCCTTAGAGCTGGTAGGATTAAAGGATAGGATGACACATTTGCCGTCCCAGTTGTCCGGAGGCCAGCAGCAAAGAGTGGCAATAGCCAGGGCTATAGTGGGGAATCCTTCCATTATTTTGGCGGATGAACCGACAGGTGCCCTGGATACCAAATCCGGAGATATGATCATGGAATTATTTATAGAATTAAACAGGAAAAAAGCTATGACAATTGTGCAGGTAACTCATGAAGAACAAATCGCCGAATACGGCTCAAGAATCATAAGACTTGTAGATGGTCAAATAGTATCTGATGATGTGGTGGAGGTAAAAAATGTATAAAAAAATTATTTCGATAGCTATAGTGTTAGGATTGGTATTCTATGGCGGGTATTTAACGGCCAGATGGATGATCTCCGATGATTTGCAGACTTCCACGGGGCCGAGATACTCAACAAAGGCCGTGGAAAGAGGAGATATAAAGCAAGGAGTCAATTTAACGGGACAGCTTAGCGGCAACTGGGGAGGCTCCATAACCGCACCAAAGCCGGTAGGGATAACCGATTCAAACGGTATGAGCGTATCTGTTACATACAGGATTGAAGAAGTATTTGTAGAACCAAACGATATGATAAAAAAGGGAGATAATTTGGTCCGTTTGTCTGCAGTAAACCTAGATGACATACTGAACGAACTGACTGAAGGCATACAAAAGAAACAGGAAGCTATACAGGAAAAACTGTCCAACCTGAGTAAAATTCTGAATCAGGATATTACGAACGTAAGCCAGGTTAATGCTTATGATGGGATAGTATTCAGGGCGCCCATCAGGGGACGTATAACCGAGCTTTCCGTTGAAGAAGGAGAAAAGGTAGAAAACTTCAATATTGCTACTATCGTTGATGACAGCAAGGTAAAGATTTCTTTCAAAGTAAATACATATGAATATGCAAACCTTCAAGAAGGTCAAAAAGTACTGATGCAGTACAGGAAGGTAACGGAGCACGGGACTCAGCTTGCTTTCGACGGCTTGTACCCGGGTACCATAACCAAACTGAACAAGAACAAGGTACCCTATGGCATGTCCTATATACATACGGGAACCATAGAAGCTGACAATCCCGGCCTTGTGCAACCTGGCATGGTAGTGACCATTTATACCGAGAATAACGGGTCTCCCGTAACGGCCTTATCCTATTCAGGTGATGTGCTTTCATTTGTAAATGAAAAGAAGGTATCATATTCTTATCTTCATGGCGGCAATGATTCTAATGTAGTTGCTACGGATGTCTATGTCAGCGTCAATGAATTCGTTGAAGAAGGGGACCTCCTTGTCCGCATAGCCGGCAGTGATGTGACCCAGTTGATTCAAAATGAAGTTGATGCCATAAATAATGCTTACCAGGATATAGAAGGCATTTACAAAAGAATAGATAAAATAAACGAACTGAAATCTAAATTAATGGTTACCGCCCCAACGGACGGAATGGTTGCTTACGTCAATTACAGAGAAGGGGATGAAATTATCAGCGAACAAAGCGACCAGTGGTCCCTGATGCTCATGGATGTATACAATACTGACGAGATGTACATTTACACCACCGTTTCCGATTTGGATGTCCTATATATATCCCAGGATGCACCTGTTACCGTAACAGTTGATGCCCTTCCGGGAGAGATTTTTGAGGGTAAGGTCCTGAGACTGGATTCCTATACGGACTACAGGACGGGAGAAACCGTATATAACGTACAAATCAAAGTTGAAGGCCGGGAAGGCTTAAGACCCGGCATGAATACAAACTGCTTTGTTGATTCGGGAGAATCCCTGGATACCTTGCTTATTCCGATTGAGGCCGTATTCGAAGAAAACGGCAAACAGAAGGTTGAAGTCCTCGTTGGAGAAAATGAGGTGGAAGTAGTTGAAATTGAAGTAGGATTAATGAATGACATGTATGTGGAAGTATTAAGCGGCTTGGAAGAAGGTCAGCTTGTTGTTACGGGAAGCACCAAGGATTTGATGCCCAGTCAGTCTGTTCCCGAAAATGGCTCGATTCTGCCGGTTAAAAACTAAGGGGTGATAATAGTGCAAAAAAGAGAGAATATTTCAAATCTTTTTGTAAGATTGAAATTTTCTGCATTGATGGCATTGGACGGCATAACGTCAAATTTACTCAGAACATTTTTAACCGTCTTAGGCATTTCCATAGGAGTTGCAGCCGTAATCTCATTAACGGGAATAGGTGAGGGAGCAAGAAGGTCTATAGTTGAACAATTTGAAAGCTTAGGCGAAAATGTTATTGTCATAAAATCAAATGCGGATAATGTTAAGTTTGAAATAGAAGAAATAGAAAGCCTGCCGATAAGGGTAACAGGCGTAGAATACGCCACACCCGTCATATACACCGAAGAAACTCCAATAAGGTGGAGAAGGGATGAAAGCGAAATGGACATAATAGGAGTGAATGAATATTACCCTGAAATCAAAGACCACCCGGTGGTCAGCGGGAATTTCTTTACATCCCTTCATGTTAAACAAAGGTCACCGGTTGTAGTATTGGGATACAATGTTGCAAAGTCCCTCTTAAACGGCAGGAGTCCCGTTGGCTATTCAATGAAAATTGACGGGATAAATTACAGGATAGTAGGTGTTTTGGGAGAAAAGGGTGAAGGCAAGGGAGACGGAATCGACGACAAGATCGTCATCCCTTACACTTCTGCCATGAAAATAGCCAAGACAAGAGATATATTGGAAATATGGGCCAAGTCCGGCAGTGCGGAAGATGCGGAACTGGCCATGGTACAGCTGGGCAGGATATACAAGAGGAAAATAGGCCTCGGAGGCAATATTAAACCCGGTAACGGCCAAGAGGAAGAGGTTCCGGTAGAAGAAGGCGGAATAGATATGCCTGTTGACGGGCCTGTGGTTGAACCGATGCCAGAAGAACCCAGCACACCGGACCAGCCAGATAATGTCTTCGAAAAGGGAGAAGAACCTCTGACAATTACAAGCTTAAATAATTTGGTCAAGGAAGCTGACCAGGCAAACAGGATAATGACTGTCCTTCTTGGTGGTATTGCAGCCGTGTCCCTCTTGGTCGGCGGTATCGGAATCATGAATATAATGCTGGTGGCTGTTACCGAAAGAACAAGCGAAATAGGTGTCAGGAGGGCCCTGGGAGCAAAGAAGGAAGACTTGCTGATACAGTTTTTATTGGAGGCCGTCTATGTCAGCATAATCGGATGCCTTGCAGGAATTCTTTTAGGAGCCTGGGCGGTTAGCATAGTGGCCAGATACGGGCTTACTGCCGTAGTAAATCTTGATTCAATTCAAATAGCAGTCTTTGTAGCCTTAGCATCGGGACTTCTGTTTGGAGTTTATCCTGCAATAAATGCATCTAATCTGCCACCGGTAGAAGCTTTAAAAAGACAGTGAGTAGTCCCTGTATGTCATCTTGAGCTCACAATTTCGTCATCATGAGCGAAGCAAAGGATCCCA
>Ga0255340_1005232_pt1 | contig 11935 bp, 8 predicted proteins | sample wastewater_treat_7_FD_192417 | JGI IMG/M metagenome (GOLD analysis project Ga0255340, IMG submission 192417) | Wastewater microbial communities from Lulu Island WWTP, Vancouver, Canada - plant10 | ecosystem: Engineered > WWTP > Wastewater > Unclassified | place: Canada: Vancouver, British... | reverse complement strand
GCTCCTAACAATCGTAGGGAACCAATGCTGTTACTCATAGACACTTGGTCAGCGGCTTGTTGTTGATTTTCTGATCGCACTAACAGCTCTATGGTTAAACTAGATTCAGTAAGCCGTTGTTCAATCCAGGTAAGAGGCAATGCGAGAGCGGGGCTCTGACCTTGCAATCGATGAGTAAATTCCGCGACAAAAGAGCTATCCATCGGTGGGTTCGACCGAGCCATATCTGCGATCACCAGAATTAGATTCTTCGGATCTTTCTCCGAAATCTCCATCATACGGTCAGCCCAATAATTAGCCAAATCCAGGTTGATCCTACGAGCGCTGATTCGAGCCGCAACTCGTCGTAGATTCTCGATCAAGGTCAGACGAAGCATGACAGGAATTGCCCATAACTCGCCTAAATTTAATTCATTAACGGTTTGGTAGGCAGTAACGAAATTAACAAGACTTTCCATGTCTACCCGTCCATCGCCATGTAGGATGATTTCCAAAGCAATATCGTACACCCGAGGAAGCCTAGCCGATGGGCCATTGAGCAAGCGTGGTAATTCCTGACTATATTTTTTGGGTAAATATTTTTTGGCAGTACGAATCTGTTCTTCAATTAGATAGAAATTATCGAGGAGCCATTCCTCGGCAGGAGCAACCCGGGGATTTTTCTTCACTGCTGCTACCAGCAGATTATAAGTCTCAATCAGGACTCTTTCATTTTCGGCTAAGCGTTTCAGATGCTGGTCAGGAATTCGTTCTGGACTTATAATGTGTGAGGCGGCGAGTCTTTTGCCATGCTGTTTCATTTGGTCACTGCTGAGTAATTCAGATCGCAATGGCACCTCTTCACCGCTGGTTTTTCTTGTCAGTCTTTTATCCAAAAAGCGATCTTTTCGATGGCGAAAGGATGATCGTCTTGTTTTGTTTCCCACTTTCATTTTCAATCTCCTTTTTGTGAGGTCATTTCGATTATCCTATTATATATATTTATAAATGCCCTTTTATTTAGAAAGTGAACTCGTTAATTAAGAACTCAAGCCAATCCTTTATCTAAAATAATCTTTAATATATAGCCATTACCCACTGTTATAGAATAGGTTGACCGAGGGCAAAGGTGGAGTTAAGTCCATATAATTGTGTAAATTGAAAGAACCATTTTCAAAAACCTCGGTTAGAATGAAGTTAGGAACAAACAATCAAAACCGGAGGGATTTGAAATGGCTCAATACCAGGTTACCCTAAATTCAGAACTTTTGCATCATCTTTTTCAAAAAAATACCAAAGATTCGGGGATGGCACAACTCTTGGAATCGATTGTAAACCAAATCCTTTTAAGCTCAAGCGACTCAAGCAACTGAAAGCTGGCTATTACGAACGAACCGATAGCCGGAAAGGATACCGGAATGGGACCTATCCTCATGCTCTTGTCACTCGGGTGGGGAGTTTGACTTTAAAAGTCACGTATCTTCGCAGTGGAGACTTCTCTACTGATCTTTTTAACCGCTTTGGAACGAAGTGAACAAGCCTTTATTCTGGCTCTGATGGAAATGGCAGTGAACGGCGTCTCCACTCGCAAAGTAGAAAATAAATGAATGAGTCAAGTTGTTTTAGAGAGGGTTTTTAAGAAGTCATCAAGAGTGAAGGGATTAAGTTTTTTAGTTTTATAAAATTGTATGGACCTTGGGCCTCATGCTTTATCTTTAAGAGCCTAAAGAATTTTTGGTAAAACGAACCGAATTAACTCACTCAACAGAAAATCAGATTAATACTCATATCTATTCATCCTATCAACCGGACTGAATCGTAATTGCGCCTCCTGAAGCTGTTTCCCTCCCATGTGAACTATATCATGCAGGTTTGAATATCCGAATGTCCCAGAATCTTTTGGAGGGAGAATACATCTCCTCCGTTTCGGATAAAATTGGTTGCAAAGGTATGTCTCAAGGTATGGGCTGAACATCTCACCCCCTGAATATGTGCTTTACCGGCTAGACGTTCAATAATCTGGCTGAGTCCCCTTTTCTTAAGTCCATAACCTTGCCTCGTTATAAACACTTTGTCTTCATAGGGGAAATATCCTCTTTTCTTCATCCATTTTCCTGTAAAGTAGAGATATACTTTCTTATTTGAGCGATTTCCAGTGAATTGGGGAAGTACATTAAGAGATTTAGTAAAGGGGGTAACGCTGTAACGATAACATTCAATCGTGTTTTTACTGTTTCCTTCGACTTTGCAAGTCAGGAAAAATCTTCGAGTATTTCTTTTTATGAAGTTTGTTTTTGGGTGGTGTTTATGTTCCCTTGCCTCCTGAAAATCAGATCGGTCCGGGAACATTAAGCAGTGATCAATAATGGTCAATAGAGGCTTTTTCTACCGTGGTGGGCGAAGCAGGATTTGAACCTGCGACCCCTTGCGTGTAAGGCAAGTGCTCCGCCGCTGAGCTATTCGCCCACGTCACGATGGCAATTATAACAGGAAAAATAAAAGAAAACAACCAAATACCTTCGGATTTTTCCGAGGGTATTTTATTCCAGGCACATTTTATAAATAGCTAAAACATCTTCTTTGTAAAGTTTTTTAGCGCTTCCCAGCGGTCCTCTTTTCACTGCTTTAGCAGCCATTTCTTCTAAGCGGTCGCTACCAATCCCAACTTCTTGCAGCGAAACTGGAGCTCCGATTTCACGGAACCAACTCTTGGTTCGCTCAATAGCAGCTAAACCCAGTTCACGATCAGATTTTCCATTGCGAGGAATATTCCATACTCGTTCACCAAATTGGGCAAACTTTTCCGGAATAACATCCAATACATATTTCATCCACTGAGGGAAAATAATCGCCAAACCGGCACCATGAGGAATATCATAGATGGCGCTTAATTCATGTTGGATATCATGAGTTGCCCAATCGTCTTCAACCCCACAGCTTATCAAATGATTGAGAGCCAAGGTACCACACCACATAATGTTAGCCCGGGCATCATAGTCGTGGAGATTCAATAAAAGACGAGGAGTGGTTTCAATAACGGTTTTAATAATGCTTTCTGCCATTCGATCCTGAAGAGGAACTTCCTTGGTGGGGTGGAAGTACTGTTCGAAAACATGGGCAAGAATATCAGCAATGCCGTAAATCGTCTGATCCCGTGGGACTGACATAGTATTTTCTGGATCGAGAATGGAAAAGGTCGGAAATATAGCAGGATCTACAAGACCTAATTTTTCTTCAGTATCATCGTTGTTAATAACGGCATTGTGATTCATTTCCGAACCAGTTGCTGCCAAGGTAATTATGGTTGCTAATGGTAGCATAGGTCCGGGCTTTACTTTTTTAATCATGAAATCCCAAGGGTCACCATCGTAATAAACACCGATCCCCATTATTTTGGAAGCATCGAGGACGCTACCCCCTCCTACTGCTAAGATAATGTCGATGTTTTCTCTTTTGCATATTTCTATACCTTGGCGGACACTGGTAATCCGAGGATTAGGTTGAATACCGCCCAGCTCAAAAACTTCTAACCCATTTTCATGGAGATTATTCATTACTCGGTCATAAAGTCCATTTTGTTTGATACTTTTTCCTCCATAGGTCAAAAGGACCTTATTCCCATATTTCTTGATTTCTTTACCAATCCGGTCGGTTTCTCCTTTTCCGAAAAAGACTCTGGTTGGGTTGTAAAATTCAAAGTTCTTCATAAGATATTTACACCTCCAAATTGATTAATGTATTGAGCACCCTTTATTGGTGAATTCCCTATAGCCATTAATAACCTTTATAAACTTATTATAGTTAACTGCAAAACTTGTGGTAATGCTCTTCCCTTTTCCAGTCATTCCCGAAATCAGTAATCGGGAATCTAAAGGCTTGTGGATTCCTGATAGAACCATTCAGGAATGACAAAAAAAGGGAGTTATAAAGGGGTGTTGCCCCCCTTATTGTTCTGATACATTCAGGAATGACAGAGAGAGATATTATCAATCCCGAGCTCGTCACTTCTTGCGTGGTGATCCTGAGCTTTTAATCCTAGCTAACTTGCTTTTTAAGGTTATTTATCTACTCAAAAAAAATTAATAAGTTTTACGGGATACTATATAATGGTAAGAATATTTCATAATCTTCTTGATAGGAACTAGATTTTAACAAATTTACCCTTTTTAGCTCCGCAGATGGGACAAACCCAGTCTTCTGGTAAATCTTGAAACAAAACCCCGCAATCGACTCCAGAATCAGGATCTCCGTAACGAGAGTCATAAATATAACCACAAACCGTGCAGCGGTGCCTTTCTATTTCAACTTTTTCTGCTTCTTCCGGATGAAAGGTTGCAGCAGTTCGCGGTACTTTTCCACCCTTGACATCGCGATAATAATTATAGGTCATCGGTTCTGCTTTAGTTAGAAATTCCGATTCAAGTACTTCTCCTAAAAATAGAACATGGGTTCCGGCATCCAATTTAGAAACCACTTTAGTTTCGACATAAGAAACGATGTGGTCATTAACGATGGGGATCCCATTTTTACCCAAAATAAATTGGATTTTCGAAAATTTATCAATATTCTTTCCGGTTTGGAATCCGAAAAGTCCGATTAGCTGTAATGGTGCATCTTTATCCAAAACTGATATATTAAAAAGGCCGCTTTTTTCAATATATTTAAGAGTTAAGCTCTCTTTGTTGACACTGGCAATAATCTGGTTGGGAAAGGCCGTCACCTGTACCAGTGCATTAATAATCATTCCATTATATTTTTCATTATAACCAGAACTAATAATATACATTCCACAATTCAAAGCAAATAGAGCATCTAAATTCAAAATTTTCACCGCCTTTTTATAAGTATAAGAGTTAAAGAAAATTCATTCTATATATTGTTTAATAGAATTTTACTCGATAAAGGATTTGCTGCCAAATTTTTTCTCTTGGTCAGTTAGTAAGATCTATTTTTTAAATTTTACTCTCATCCTCAACTTTTCCAACCAAAGGATAAAATAAGTATGGTAATCTTCAAATTTAAATTTTACATTTGCTCAAAGAAAAATCCATACCAGCTGTCATAATATATAAATGGAATATTCCCAAATGAGTAGAGTTGATTTATAATAATAATATGATTAACTTACCTAAAAAAATTACCGATATCGATCAAAAAGTAAAAATTCTGGGAGAATCAGCTCAGTATGATTTATGTGGAGCTTGTGCTAACCAGATTGAAAGAAAAAGAAACCCTGAAGGTGGATGGATTTACCCGGCGGTGACACCTGATGGTGAAAGAGTTAATCTATTAAAAATCCTTCTTTCCAATGATTGTATCCATAATTGCTATTATTGTGGTAATCGGGAAGGCCGGAAGGGAGATCGGGTGCGTTTTTCACCGGAAGAATTGGTACGGATATTTCTCTCGATGAAAGATAAAGGTTTGGTAAAGGGGTTATTCCTGAGCTCAGCAGTCGATAAGAATCCATTCCAGACCATGGATGATATGTTAAAGGTTACCGAAATACTAAGGTTGAAACATCATTTTCCAGGGTATATCCATCTAAAAATCTTTCCTGAGTCAACCGATGATTATATCGATGCTGCCATTAGGCTGGCTACCCGAGTTTCAATCAACATTGAAGCTCCAAATGCCAATTATTTGAGAAGTATTGCTCCTCAAAAGAATTTTAATCGCATTTGGAACCGGTTTCTTTATCTCAAAGAGCTTTCTCAAAAGGGGATAAAACCTCGCGCCGGTTTTACCACCCAATTAGTCGTGGGAGGAAGCGAAGAAAACGATCTTGCTATTATGAGAACGATTAATACTCTCTATCGTGATTTTTCTATGACCCGAGCTTATTACAGTGCTTTTCACCCTATTAGCGATACTCCATTAGCAGAGAAACAAGCGGAATCGACTTGGAGAGAACATCGCCTTTATCAAGCTGATTTTCTTTTTCGAAAATATCATTTTTCTCTCGATGAGCTCATTTTTAACCAAAAAGGAAATCTTCCCTTAGAAATAGACCCCAAAACTCTTTGGGCTCTAAACCATCCGGAAAAATTTCCTTTGGAAATTAATACCGCTTCCTATCAGGAGTTGCTGCGGATTCCTGGTATTGGTCCTATATCGGCTAAAAGAATCATTCAATTTCGTAAAAAGAATCCTTTTCGTGATTTAGCTTCGCTTCAAAACCTGGGAATTCGTACCCAGGTAGCCGCACCTTATATCCTTCTCTCCGGAAAACAATTCCGGATACCTCAACAGCTATCGCTCTTCCCGGAATATATTGCCGGATAAATCCCTCTTTTAAAAATACAGTGATCAGTGATGAGCAAAAAGAGGTTAAATCATGGGTCTTGATAAGCACGCTCCACCGATAACTTTTCTAAGGGAGACCTTCATGTTACTGGTTAGCACCAGATGAAGATGAAAATAGTGCCCCCTCACCCTAACCCTCGTTTTGTTCTATCACAACGAATCTTTATTTTCATAACAACCTATGAAATGAAAGTAGAAAAATGTTTTACTTTCCTAAATTATCAAAGGCAACTAACATTGGATTAAAGTAAGTTTGTAATTTTTCTTGGAAAACATCCTGAGGAGCCTGGCATAAAAGAGCAGAAAGATAAGAAAAATTCGCTACTGGGACGTATAGAACAGTGGTTTGCAGTTGGAAAACAAATGTCTTTCCTTGATAAGTTCCTTGGAGAATTACTTTGCCTTTGGTCAGATTCATACCGGTTTGCGAAGAACTAGGATCGGTACGATAATCTTGGTTGGCTATTTTCAAATCAGGAACAGCGGATTGAATCCAGTTGGTAATTTGTTGGGCGTAGTCTTGAGCATTTTGAAAGGTTCCTTGAACAGGTAAAAAGGCAGTGAATGAAATTAAACCGTTTTGGTCTTCGGAAAAAACTATTCGTTTATTCCAAGTATCTACGTTAACCGCCCAATTAGCTGGGTATTTTACTAAACCGGTAATCATGGGGTCATATCCGAAAGTTTGGGATAAATCTAGTTGTTTCCATTGAACTAAAGGTTGAGTTTCCTGGGGTTGAATGGGAGCCTCGGGTTGCTGACTGGGTAAAAAGGGATTAGCTGGACCAGTAGTGGTTTGGTTTTGCTCATTTCCCTGAGGAATTGGAAAGATTTGGGTTTCTTGCCTAGGTTCTTGGGGATTTTGGTCAAGAGTGGGTAGTTGAAGTGCATTGGTATAAGGGAGGTCAATTTGATTTTATATTAGTGTAATAATTATGATATAGTATTTCTCGGGTAAGAAGTATCCCCAATGAATTATTTCTTACAGGAGAGGAACTTTTGAATTCGAATGAGCATTTATTTAATAAAAATGAGATAAAAACTCTTGAAAATATTATTGATACTGCAATTAAGGTATCAAATGCCCAAACTGGTTCTTTATTCTTAGCTCGTGATGATGGAAGCTTGTTTATTGCTGCTGGCCGGGGTTTATTAGATAAATATATTGGTACAAGAATAGAATCGGATAAAAAAACTGTTTCGGGTTATGTTTTCCACACTGGAGAACCTTTTATTATCGATGATAATAATATCAGCCAATTTTCCCGACGCCAAGAAAGAAAAAACTACTCAATATCAATTCCAATCAAAAAAACTACCAATCAAGTAGTTGGAATTTTAAATTTAAATCGAACTGATCAATCCTTTGAGAAGGAATCGATTTCCCAATTAGAAGCTTTTGCTACTAATATAGCGATATTATTAGAAGAAAATAATCTCCGCCAAGATCGAGAACGTATAATTATTGCTCTCTCAGAAATAATCGAACTCTTTTCATCTTTATGTTGTAATGATACTTTTAATGATGTTTTTGAAAAAATATACTATTCAGTGAAAATCTTAACTGGTGTGAAAAGAGCTTCAGTATTTAGACTTTCAAAGAAAAGGCCTTATTTGATTTTTACGAAAGAATGGCCGGAAAAAATAAGCTGGAGGAAATTTGACGAAATTAGCCAACAGATACAGGACCTGGTAGAAAAAAAGAAGGTATCTTTAATTAACTATGATCCAAAAATTCAATTACTTTTTATTCCTTTAATTTCTAATAATCATCCTCCTTTTTTGTTTGTTGGTATTTTTGAAAAAGTCATTGATATTATTGATTATTTAGTCCTTTCTATTGTTGAAAACATGGGGAATGCAACTCTTGAGAATATAACTCTTTATAAAAATAGTAAAAAACTTACTCAAGAAAAAGAACGAAACCGTTTAGCCCGTGAGCTTCATGATGGATTAGCACAAATTTTAGCGTCCACCCAGATTTATCTACATTTTTTGGAAAATATAATATCATGTGAAAACCAAAATGAGATGGAAATTTTAGGGAAAATAAAATCATTAAATAGTTTAGGAATTGAAGAATCACGATTCATTCTCTCTGAGCTCAAGGGGAAACCTATTTCTGCGATGCACTTCAAGGAGAAAATTGAAGAAATCACCAGTCTTTTTATTGTACCAGGGAATACCATCAATATGAATTATAAAGTGAAGGTTAAAGAAATTCCCTATCGTGTTTATAAAATGATTTTGAAGATATTACAAGAAACTTTATCAAACATTCAGAAACATGGTCAAGCTAATAAAATTAATATTCATATTATGAATAGTAAACGTCAAATGATTCTTATTGTAGAAGATAATGGAGTAGGCTTTGATCCACGGATAATTGATGAAAAAGGTACTGAGCATTTTGGACTTCAAAATCTTCGAGAAAGGGTTCGAATTTTGAGGGGAAAGTTCAAAATAGAAAGCAAACCTGATAGTGGAACAAAAATTATGGTGAAGATCCCTTATGAAGATAATGATTCGAACTTAACCAGGGATGGTCTATCATAATGAAAATACGAATTGCACTCATAGATGATCACCCAATTTTTTTAGCTGGCTTAAAGCGACTTTTAGAAAGTAGTGAATCCTATGAGGTAAGCTCAATTGCCAATAGCTATAAAGAAGCTTTGGACAATATTGATTTTGATAATATTGATATTGCTTTAGTTGATATTAATATGCCAGGTACGAATGGGATTGAGTTATTAAAAGCGATCAAGCAAAAGAGCCATAACTGCCGGGTGGTTATGTTAACCATTGAAGAAGATGAGGAAACAATTTATCGAGCAATGAAAGAAGGCGCTCAGGGGTACATTCTTAAACAAGATTCTCCCGAACGACTTTTAAAGAGTATTCAGGCTTGTATAGATGGAGAAATTTTGTTAAGCAATCAGATTTATGCAAAAGTAATCGATAGAATTAGAAAAGTTAGCCCACCTGAAAAAGGACAGTCAATAATTTTTTCCAAATTAACCAAACGGGAAATTGAAATTACCCGGTTGATTGTACAAGGAAGAAGTAACCCTGATATTGCTCAGGCTTTATTTATAAGTGAGAGTACGGTAAAGAATCATATTAGCAATATCCTCCATAAATTGGAAATGAAAGACCGAGTAGAGCTTGCTATTTTAGCGGTTCGTGAGGGTATTGGATATACCTCTTGACAACCTTGCTATAATTCCTATGGTTTCTCAATGGATTTAATAAATCTTCAAGGGTGACCTATCTATGCTAAAATCTGTTCTTTTTGATATAGATGGAACTATTACTGATACCAATCCCATTTTTTTAGACGCAATTATTCAGACACATTTTGAAATGACCGGTCAATTAAAGAATCGTGAGTTTTTTCATTTTTCATTGGGTATTCCCAGCCCAGTTACCATGAGGATTCTTGATATTCCTCAGGAGAAAAGGATGCTTTATATCCAGCGATGGCAAGAACACATCAAGGAAAAAATGCACGAAGTTGTACTTTTTCCAGGAATTGTTACCGTATTAGAGAATCTGAGAGAATGGGGGCTTTCTATGGCCTTAGTAACTTCAAAAATTCGCTCGGAGTTTTCATTTCAATTTGAATCCTTTGGGCTCAACCATTTTTTTCAAACTGTCATCTGTGCTGATGATGCGCCTCGACCCAAGCCCAATCCGGATCCATTGTTTGAAGCTTGTTCCCATTTAGGAGTAAAACCACTGGAGACAGTTTATGTAGGTGATAGTCGATATGACATCATGGCTGCGAAAGCAGCCGGGATCCCCTTTCTTTTTGCATCTTGGGGTTCGGTCGATTCTAGTTCAGTATTGGAACTTCATCCCGAGTTTTACCTTAAAGAACCACTTGAGATTTTAGATGTTGTTCAAAAGAAAATTCAGATTGAGACTCATTTACAATTGAATTCCTAAAATTACTTCAGAATGATGGCGGTGGAAATTTTTCTTTCACCGATAAGATCAGAAGGCCAATTGAGAATTTTGCCTTGAAGATAAAAAGTGACCGATCCACCACCATCAAGGTTAAGAGCATCGGTTACTTGATAATACTTTAATTCTTCAACTAATTCAGCAATTGTTAAGCCTGAACTATGACCAGGTCGTCGGCCATCGACGGTAAGAAAAAGTATTTTTCCTTCTTGGGTCTGACCAATAACCGTACGTGGATGTTTATTTTCTACAATTTCTTTGCGAAATTCTCCAAAAGGGCCAGCTGAACCATTTTGAAATAGGAGTGGACCACTACTCAAAATGTATTCGACTCGCATCCATTTTTCCAGCTCTCCAGTTTCGGGAAGAATGGTCATTTTTACTAATAGAGGAGTTCCAGGATAGAGGTTTTGTAACATCCAACCAGCAACATCACCCTTTCCTTGAAGGATATAACTACCTTTTGGTATCGAAGTTTCACCGTTGGTTCGAGAAGTAACTTGGATAATACCGTTCGTCACTAAAGTTTCAACTCCCTCGGTTCGAGGAGTTTTGCCGTTATAATTTTCATCGAAAAGGATAATTTCATTGCCTTGATTATTACGGTTGATTCCATGAATAGAGAATTTTTTTTGTTCGGAGAGAAAACCGTTTATTTCGAGGTGAACCATTCCAAATACCAATTCCTTATTAGAGGTGATTCCCAAAGAATACCACCCGTCTTGAGAATCACTTAGGATCTTTCTCTTTATCATCAAAAGGCCAATTGGATCGCCTTCCTGGCTGAAAAATCCGGCATTAATGGCAAAAAAAGCATTTTTTTGACGGGCAATGACACTCATTTTTTCTCTTCCTAATATTTTATCGTTGGCTATAACCACTTCGGGGGTATAGGTTGAAATATTAGGGTCATAAAGTAAAGCTAAAGAAAAAACCGCTCCTCCTTCAACTTTTGCTTCGGGAATATTCACGGCATTTTTTTGAGGAACAATAACATTGGGGAAGCCCTGTTGGTTGAGTTTTTCCTGAATTGAAGGAAGATCTTGAGTAGAGAAAGGCCCAACTCGAACCTTGAAAAGTGATTGTTCTTCAACGATCGATGGAGTATACCCGAGTTCTTTCAAAAAGGTGGAGGTATTTTCGGCACGGAATCGCTCGCTAAAAGCCCCCACCTGTAAGTAAACAGTAGGACCCGAAGAAGGTGCTAAGGTGAGCGGTGATGGTTCACCGAATCCCCACTTTTTTACTATAAGCATTATTCCTGGTTCAATAATTTTAGTGGATTCATAATTAATATTTCCTTGAGCATAAGTTTTTAATTTTTCCTTTAAAAAGGAGAATTCTTGAGGAGTAAGAGGGTCATAAGGTCGGAAAAGACCCTTAGCATCACCAGTAAATAAGGGAGGGTTAAGTTGGGTAGAAAGAATAACTACCTTTTTATCAGTTTGACTTAAATTTTGAACATCCTGGAAAGGAACAGATCCGGCATCAAAATAATTATACAAATCGTTATAGGAAAGGGCATCGATTAAAGTTCGGGCAGCGTCAAGACGGGTAACGAATTGGGTATTGGTTCGATTCTGATTAATAACAATAGAAGGTCCCAGTATATTTTTTAACGAGGCGATAAAATCATTCCATGATAGCCTCGATTCGGCTGAGAATCCTGGTAAACTGATTG
>Ga0255340_1005230_pt1 | contig 11935 bp, 9 predicted proteins | sample wastewater_treat_7_FD_192417 | JGI IMG/M metagenome (GOLD analysis project Ga0255340, IMG submission 192417) | Wastewater microbial communities from Lulu Island WWTP, Vancouver, Canada - plant10 | ecosystem: Engineered > WWTP > Wastewater > Unclassified | place: Canada: Vancouver, British... | reverse complement strand
ATCAGGTCGCACCAGCCTTCACGGATCATTCCGGCCGCGACCTGCGGTGCCAAATGCCGCAGCCAAGAGAGAGCGGCGGTGATGACCGGTGCGCCGTGCGCTGCGTGGCGTACCGAGCGCACGGTCTCTTGAAAGCGCACGACTCCGCGCAGGGGATCTTCGGGCGGCGGCGGACATCCGACAAGCGCACGGTCATGCGGCCGGTTCAGGTGGGGCTGAAACCGGGGATATCCCATTGAAATGTTGTGGAGCGGCACGCCGCAGGCGGTGAGTTCGCTGATCAGCCGCAGAGGCTCCGCGAGATCCGCCTGCCAGGGGCCTTCGTGTTCCGCGACTCCCCAGCCGTACGGATAGGCGGAGGGTTCGAGGACGGTCAGGCGTGAGGCCACCCATGTGTTGGGATTGAGCGTCTGGCGCATGGCCGCTATACACGCCTTCAGGAAGCGTGTGCGATTCTCATACGATCCGCCGAAGCGTCCCTCGCGTTGGCGCGCGCCGAGCAGTTCGGCCACGAGATAACCGTGTACGGCCTTCATGTCGACGCCGTCGAATCCGGCACGCTCGGCCAGTTGGGCGGTTGTTGTGAACGCATCAAGCAGCCGGTCGAGCGCGTCATCGCTGATCGGCTCGCAGACCGGCATTTCAGGCATGGCCTGTTCGAGAAGCGGATTCCGCTGCGCCACGACCGGCGCGGGCTTCCCTTGCGGTCGGCTGTAGCGGCCGCTGTGGGTCAACTGCAGGAGCAATGTTACCTCGCCGCAACCTGTTTCATGCGCCGCGCGGCGCGTCTCCTCGACCAGTCGCTGCCAGATAGCGAGATTGCGCTCAGTGAGCATGAGTTGGCGCGGTCCGGAGCGTCCCTCCGGCACGACCGAGACCGATTCAAACCAGATCAGCGCGCTGCCGCCGGCCGCGTAACGGCGATAACGGCGGAAGGTCAGCTCTCCCGGTGTGCCGTCGTCATCGCAAGCGTCCACACCCTCCATCGGTTGCACCACAAAACGGTTCGCCAGTTTGCGTCCCGCGACCTCCAGCGGTGTCCCCAATGGCGACAGGTCATCGCTCCAAGGTAGCGCAGCGCCGATACGCGCCAGTTCCGCCTCCAGGTCCTCCCGCGTCTTCAAATCGAATCGTTTCATGTGTCTACCTCGCTTCTTGCAGGGACTTGATCACGTAACTCATTCCAATCGTTTTCTTGCTGGACGCACCTCGTATAAGGCACTGTCCTCCTGAACCATGGCGAGTGTCTCCGTTGAAGCTCTTTCAAACCGCAATTCGGCTGTTGTGAAGAAGTCCTCAGTTTCTGCCTTTAAGTATTGCGCCGCCATACGACAGTACTCAGGATCGATTTCAACGCCGATACTGTTTCTTTCGCTCCGCAAAGCAGCCACCATTGTTATCCCTGAACCGCAGAAAGGATCGAGAACCGTGTCGCCAACAAACGAAAACATGCGCACGAGTCGTGTGGCCAACTCGAGCGGATAAGGCGCGGGGTGCTTCTTGGTTGAAGCGCCGCCTATGTTCCATATCTGCTGGAACCAGCGGTCAAACGACTCCTTATCAATTCTGCTTGCATCACGTTGCTCTTTCGTGGGTTGTCGATACCCCCCCGGCTTCCGCTGCATCAGAATGAACTCCATATCGTTCTTGATGATTGCGTTCGGCTCATAAGGCTTGCCAAGGAATTTTGAGCCGTTTTCGACTTCATAGGAGGCGTTCGCGATCTTGTGCCAGATGATTGGGTTCAGATTGTCGAATCCGATCCGACGGCAGATGACACAGATGTCAGCATGAAGAGGAAAAACGAGATGTCGACCGAATTTCTTCCGGGCAACGCACACGTCGCCGACAACGCAGACCAGGCGCCCTCCGGGAACGAGGATGCGGTAAACGTGCCGCCACACCTTTTCTAACTCGAACAGGAATACCTCATAATCCTGAATATGACCCAGTTGGTCGGGGTTTTCGTTGTAGCGCTTCAGATTCCAGTATGGCGGCGAGGTCACTACAAGATGAACTGATGAATCGTCGAGGAATGCCAATTCTCTGGCATCTCCTTTAACAAGTCTGTGAACGGTTTTTTTCATGAGTTCAAGCAAAGGCCGTGACGTGCGCTGTAAGGGTTTTTGCAAAGCGCTCGACACTCAGATCTTCTGCGGGAATCGCGAAACGTCCGTGAATGCCGTCGTCTTTGGTGGAAGAGATGAACGCTGCGGCAGTGTAGTGCCGCTCCAGAACGAGCTTACGGCAGAAGATTTCGTAACGGCGCATGTATGATGCACCGACGAATTCAGGAAACACCGAGAAGTGCGGCTCCTTGACCTTGACGGGACGGTTGGATGAGGGGCAATCCTCCAGCATGAAAAAGTACCCCAGAAATGGCTGAGGACTGTCGAGATAGGCGCGTTCTCGATAAGCAGTCCACAGATCGAGAGTGCTTCCCATGGCCTCTTCGGTTCGATTATTGAAATTATTGCCAAAAGATGGACCGACCTGCGACTTGGCTTCAATGGCTACTAGCAATGTCTTGTCGCGAACGACGAGCAGATCCCATTCCTTTGTGGGACGGAAAAAACCCGGCAGTTCAACAGCCTTCTTTCTGAATATGAAACGCTCAGGAATTCCGGCTTGGACGATCAATTCTGCGAAGAGATCAATGAAGCCGTCCATTTGTGCGCCGCCGGTTACGGCACTACGGGCGCCCTGGTCCGCCTTGCCCGCCTGACGTTGTCGGTCATGCTGGCCGATCCGCGTATTCCAGTAGTGTGCCACCGCCACACTTGTGCGTTCGGTCAGGTCGTTGAGTATGCGTTCCGAGTTCACGAACACGGTATATCAGATTTTTCCCTCTCCTTCAACTTCGAACGCGTTCGCGCTGTAATCGGTTAGTGCTAGGGTGAGGCCGCCCCTTCGGGGCTGTGGCTCTGCGCACAGCGCGGAAAGAAAGCGGTGCCGCGACCCGCGACAGCGCGGTTCTTGTCACACCGCACCAAATTTTCCGCCGCGCTACGAGCGGCACAACAATCATGTAAATCATGTAAATCATGTCTAAAAACCGCATCCCTTTTTCACCGGAAACTCATTGTCTTCGCACACCCCTGTCACTAACCGATTACTTTGTGTTGACTGACAAATAACGCAACTGATACTTTCAACACATGAAAAGCAAAGGGATGGATAACAAGACAAGTTGCTCCGTGCTTGGAAGGCGCGGGTTCCTCAAATCAGTGTTCTCTTGCGGTGCGCTCGCCGCTGTTTCGCGTCTGCCTGCGCTGGCGGACGATCCCGCCATATTTCCGGATCGCGGGCGATTCGAGCGCCTCAGTATCGCCAAGGTCCATGTGGACGCTGGCGCGCGGTCGCCGTTTTCGGTGCTGCACATCTCTGACACCCATTTCACGGACGCTTATCCTCATGAGGACAAGTGGAAGCAGCAGCTCAAGAAGGCGCGCACCCAGACCTTCGGCGGACGTCAGGAAGAGGCGTTCCGCGACTCGATCGCGTGGGCGAAGGCCAACTGCGACTACCTGCTCCACACGGGGGACCTCATCGACTGGCTTTCGCAAAAGAATCTCGATCTGGTGAAGCAGTACTTCGGTGAAAACATGTTCGGTGCCGTCGGCAATCATGAGTATTCGCCCTATATGTGGCTTGACCGTGAGGCGAACGCCAACACCTCCCGCACGGATATCCGCGCCGAGCTTAAGAAATACTTTCCGTTCGACATCCCGTTTGCTTCGCAGGAGATCAACGGTGTCAACTTCGTGTCGATCGATGACTCGGACGCGCGCGTGACGCCGGAGCAGGTGGAGCGGTTCGAGAAGGAGGTCGACAAGGGGCTCCCGATCGTCATCATCAAGCATATACCCTTCTATACCGACTACATCTGGCGTCAGAACGCCAAGTTCTGGAAGTACGGCTCGAAGTTCCGTTCTGCGGCGGTGCCCGATTTCACCGGTGACGCGCTGACGCAGCGGAATGATCCGACCACGCGCGATTTCATTGCGTATCTCAAAACGGTTCCGCAACTCAAGGCGATTCTCGCGGGGCATCTGCATATCACGGTGCAGGATCGTTTCTCGCCCACGGCCATGGAATACGTGGTCGGCGGCAACTTCCTCTTCCACGGTCAAGAGGTAACGTTCTCTTAAGGAGAGTCATGGACATACCTGTTACCACTGCCATCCGCGCGTTGCGCGCGGGGAATGCGGCATTCACGCCTTGCGTGTACGACTACGTGGAGCACGGCGGCACCGACCGTGCCGCTCATGAACTCGGGATCGGCGAACACGAGACGGTCAAGACCATCGTGATGGAAACGGATGCCAAAAAACCGTTCATCGTATTGATGCACGGTGATCGGGAAATCTCGACGAAGCAGATGGCGCGCCTGCTGGGCGTGAAATCGGTTGCGCCCTGTTCGCCTGAAAGTGCCACGCGGCACACGGGGTATCTGGTAGGGGGGATCAGTCCTTTCGGCACACGGAAGCAGTTGCCGGTCTACGCCGAGGAATCGCTCTTCGACCTGCCGCATCTCTATATCAACGGCGGCCGGCGCGGCTTGCTTGTGCAAATCGCGCCGGACGTGTTGGACCAGTTGCTCCACCCGCAACGGGTTCAGGTGGCGATCTAATGTGGGCGGTTACCGCAGGAAGAATAGCATGCCGTCGTTATAGACGAGATCGAGCGACTTGCCGTCCGCGGACCACTCCGCGCGCCACTTGCTGCCCTGCGGACGCGTGTAGGAGGGCGGATTCACCAGCACACCGGTCGCCGCCACGCGGATGAGGGGACGCGTCCGCTCGGTCCGTGTCGAGCCCAGTTTGTCCACATCCGCCACCACGAGCCTCGTGTTGGGCGCGAACCGCAGCGTGGCGCCGTCCTCCACGGTGAGCGGCACGCCCGCATCAACGTCCGCCTTCCGCACCGTCCAGGTGGTGTTTGTCACCTGCACCTCGCCGTTCCGGATCGTCGGCAGCCCCGTCAGCGACGGGAACGTGACCGGCGTGTAGGGCAGGACGTCGTTCGCGTCGAATACCGTGCCGGGCGCGAACTTCACCGCGCCTTCAAACGTGGGGCGGCGCAGCGCGGGATCGAGCTGCGAGCGGTCGAGCTCGGGGCGCAGGAACGAACCGTCGCCCGGATCCTGCAGCTTCACGTAGTTGAGGTGGTTCGTCACGGACCGCGCCTGCCAGTCGATGCCGATGCCGAAGTTGGCCGTCCAGCCAAGGTTCGCGTTGGGCGCCGGCCCCTTGTTATCGTCGTAGGCATTGTACATCGACACGAAAATCGGCTGCCAGCCCGCCGTGAGCGTGACGGCCGGCCCCACGTACATGCGACTCCAGCCCACTTCCCGTCCGGTCAAGGCGTCCTTGTTGTCGTTCATCTTCACGACCGTCTGTCCGCCGATGTCCACGCGCACAAACCGGATAATGGACGAGGCGAAGTTGCAAACCACGGGCGTCCCCGCCTCGCCCGGAATGTTGATGTAGCCCTTATAGGCGAAGTAGTTCTTGTATTTGCTGTCGGTTGGGCCAATCGGACTCGCCCCCTCGTGGTAGTACGGCCAGGCCTTGTAGGCATATCCCACGCCGGTCGGGTCGATGCCCCAGTAGGCGCCCGAGGGAGCCGCCGCATTCAGATCATAGCCGCCGTTGTGATGGTACCAGTGGAGTCCGGAAGGGATGGACGGCACCTGCGTGGCGAACCGGACGGTGCCGCCCTGAACGTCGGCGTCGCCGAGGATCCGGGCCGGGCCGAAGAACGACAGCGTCCCCGCCCCCGTCTTGACGAGGGATTTGAAGGAACTGCTCTTGACGGCGGGGAGGTTCGACACCACCACACGATCATGCGCGACCAGATCAGGGTAGGTCAGCACCGCAGGGGTGTGTGGCGTATACCTTGGGAAGTGGCCCTCCGTCAACGTCAGCAAAGCGGCATTCGTCAAGGCGAGCGGCCCGCCATCCACGGGGATCGCACCGTTGGCCAGGACAGAGAAACCGCCCTTGACGTCCGCATCGCCGACGCCAGTGGTGACGCCCGAGGCCGAGGCGCCGCCGGCAAAATCGTTCTCGCCATTCGCCAACTGGAGCCAACCGCCCCGTCCACCATAGAAGCCGCCCGGCCCCGAAATCTTGCCCGCGAGCGTAATGCCGCGAAGGCTGGCCGCATTCTCAATGTCGTTCTTGATCATCCCGCCGAGCGTGATCGGCCCCGCCCAGACATTCCGCCCGGAGGTTGAACCCAAAGTGAATTGCTCGCTGTTGGACGAATAGAAGGCCCCGTTTCCGAGAAACTCGAGCGCGCAATTAATGGCAGGGGCTGATTTCCACAGGCTCACCGTTCCTCCGGAACAAATCGTAACCCTGTTTGTCGCATCGCCGCCGTTGGACAATCCATCCTGATAGGAGATCGCGCCCTTGAGCAGATCGATGTCGCCCACTTTCTGCACCGTCGACGCCACGATGTAGAACCAGCCTTGGTTGCACTGGACGGAGAGCTTGTGGTGGTTCATGTTGAACGGGTTCGCGAATCGGATGTGCATGTTCTTCTCCAGCACGAACAGCGCATCGCCCGTCAGCGTCAGATACTTGGCGATGTTGGGGCAATCGGTCATGTTGTGGATGGCGCCGAGCCCATTGCAGCCAGTCCCCTCCACGTTGATGAACTCCGTCAGTCCAAACGCGGGCGGAAGCTGCCCGCCATTGTCGGACGTCCGATAGTTCTCCAGCGTGCCCGCGTCCGACACGTAGGTGGCGCCGTCCGCCGTGCCGAACGCCCCAAGCTCCCGCACGCGGAAGATGCCGTTCGTGACGTAGATGGTCCCCGTATAGTTCGTCAGCATGCTGCCTGGCTCGAGGATGCCGCCGCCCGAGAGCACGAAGTCGTTCGCGCCGATAGCCGTCACGTCATTCTCCGTGAGGGCGTAGGTCTCGCCTTCCGGCACGGTCAGCACGTACCGTCCATCCACAATCTCGCTCGTCGGCGCGGCCCAAAGGGCCATGCCTGCAAGCGCGAACACCACCACCGCGACACTCTGTTTCATGTTTCTATTCCTTTCCCAGTCAAGCCGATTCAACGTCTTCCTTCAACGCCCGCTAACCATTAACCAGCGCAACACCCGCTGCGCAACCTAGTCGATAAGTACTTTCTTGTGACTGATAGATGTTATAGCAGTTTTCAGTTCGGCTTGTGAAGCGGGATGTGAAAAGTTCAAGTCCCCCACGAGCTGACTTCCGCTGTGCGGAAGGATGGTTTCAGGGGGTATTGCGGAGCACCGGGAGGGGCAAGTGTCACTTGCCCGGCGGCGCATGCGCCGCCCACTTGAGCGTTTAAACCCGCTGCAGGTCGTTTCTTTGAAATGGCCCTTCAGGCCACGGAATGTTGGCATCGTGACCCAGGGCTACGCTTCGCTTGCCCTGGGCTAGGGTGGAGCCGCCCCTTCGGGGCTTTGGCACCGCATGCTCGGCGTTGCGCCCAGAAAACAGGGGCACGGACATTCCTGTCCGTGACACGGGTTGGAAACCCCGTGCCCCCATACGTCTGTGCCCTCTGTTCTCTGTCGACTATGCCTTTTGTGTGTTCTGTGTGGTCCGTGGTTAAACAATCGATCCCGATACCGATACCGATCCCGATTGGGATGAAACCATGAAACCGAAGAGCGTTGAAAGCTCAACTTGCTCTTTTTAGGCTTACAGATCGCGCAGGCGGAACACGAGGGTCAGGCGCGCGGTCGATTCTACGGGGCGGCCGCCGCGCATGGCCGGGTTGAAACGCGCTTGGGCGGCGGCGCGCTCGGCGGCGCGATCCAGCGCGGGGAATCCGCTGGAAGTGACCAGCGTGACGCCACTCGCGCGGCCGTTGGCGGCGACCTTCACATCTAGGACTACGGAACCCTCCTCACCGCGCTGCCGTGCGCCAAGCGGATAGACCGGACGAATCGCGTAGTCCAGCGAGGGCTGCGCGTCGACGCGCCCGGCGGCGCCGCCGTCGCCGATCGCGCCATCGCTTGCCACAGAGGGCGGAGGTGTCGGCGGCGTGGGTTCCGTCGTAACCGGCTGCGGCGCGGGAGGGGCGGGTTGCGGCTTGGGCGGCTCAGGTGGGGGCTCGGGCGCAGGTGGCGGTGGCTCCGGCGGCGGCTCCGGCTGCGGTTCGGGGGCGGGCAGGGGGGGCGGTTCAACCACAGGCTCGGGCACCGGTTCAGGGAGCGGCTCGGGGAGCACTTCGGTAAAATCCGGTTTCTCCGGTAGTTCTTGCGGTGGCAGGGGTTCCGGTTCGGGGAGGGCGAGTGGCGGCACTTCTGGTTGAGCGGGTGCGGAGGGCGCACCGGGTGCAGCCGCTTCTACCTCTGAAAGGGTGAGTTGGACTGAAGTGAGCTGCAGCTCAGGTGCGATGTCGGCGTGTTCTTCGGCGTGCTGGGTCGCGGCTCGGCCCAGCAGTAGCATGCCCAGAAGGTGCAAGGCCACTGAGAGCGTGAAGCTGATGAGATGGTCATACGAGAGGGTCATTCGTCTAGAGGGGTGGCACGGTCGGCGGCCGGCGTGCGGGCTTCGCCGCTGACCTGAAACGTGACCTGTTCCACGCCGCCGTTCTTGAGTTTGCCGAGCAGCTCGATACCGGTACCGAGCGCGGCGGCGCGATCGGCGCTGATCAGTACCGGAACGGGGTTTTCGCGCCAGCGCGTGACGGTCGCGAGCACGAGGTCGTCGAAAGGCATCGGCTCTTTGTTCAGCGCCAACGTGTTGTCGGCCGACAACGTGATGATGATCTTCTCGCCCTTGAGCAGGGGACCGTTCGCTGACGGCAGGTCCACCTTGAGACCGCGGTGCACGGACATCGAGAAGACCGCGTAGACAAAGACCACGAGAATCAGGAACATGATATCCATCAGGGAAATCATCTCCATGCGGGCCTTGCGGTCCTCATATCCTGATTTCAGTCGCATGGTGTTCTCCTTCGGACGTGCGGTCCGGCATCACGGTCATTGCTGGGACGCGGCGAATTTCGCGAGTCCGGCGTTGTAGGCCAGTTCAAAGCGGTGGGCCGCCTGTTCGAGTTCCGTCGTGCGGCGCTTGATCTGCGACACAAAGAAGTTGAATGGGAAGAGGCAGCAGATCGCCACTATCAGGCCTGCGGCGGTGGTGATGAGCGCCTCGGCAATGCCGGCCGTGGCGCCGGTGGGGTTCTCCATACCGGCAGCGCTCAGTACGTTAAAGGTGTTGATGATACCGGTGACTGTGCCGAGGATGCCGAGCATCGGGGCCACGGTAATGGCGGTATCGAGCACAGAGAAACCGCGGCGCAGGCGGTCCAGTTCGAGTTGCGAGGCGGCCGCAAGCGTCTCTTGAAAGCCGGCTTCGCGGTTCTCCAATGCGCTGCCGAAGATGCGGCAGATCGGCGAGTCGGCCGCGCGGGCGACCGCGAGTGCCTCGTCAAAACGGCCGTCGCGCGTCAGGTTGAGCATCTCCTTTTGACGGTTGCGGAAATAAAAGTTTGCGACGTTGTATTTCCAGAAGGCGAAGAGACGTTCGATTGCCACAGCCAGAGCAATGAGCGAGCAGATTAGGATCGGCCACATCACCGGACCGCCACGGTCGAACATGACGAGGGCGGCGTCGAAGATGCCTTGGGCGGCCTCCGGAGTATTCTGTGCGAGAAAAACCGAACCATGAAACACATGAAACTTCATAAAAACCATGCCTTCCTTTTCGTGTATTCCGTGTATTTCGTGGTAAAAAACCCGAGCACTGCCTTCCAAAAAACCTTGGTGCCCTTTGTGCCTTCGTGTGAGAAAACAACCTGTTTTTTTATCGTGCTTGTTGAGCCGTAAGGTACCAATCCATATAAACGCGAAGCGCGCGCCGACGGTTCACATGACCTTCATTTTCGGCAGATCCTGAATATCCACGTAGCCCACCAACAGGCCATTGGCATCGACCACGGGCAGGTCATCAATCTTATACTTTTCAAAGACACGCAACACATCCACCGCATAGGCGTCGTCCGTCACAGAGATCGGCCGTTGCGTCATGACGGCTTCGATGGGACGGTGCAGGATCTCCTGCCCTTCAGAGAGTAGGCGTCGCAGGTCGCCGTCCGTGAAGATGCCGGCCAATCGTCCGTCGGCGTGGGCAACCAGCGCGGCACCACTCTTGGCGGTGGTCATGGCCATGATACCGTCCATGACCGTGGCGGAAAGCGCCACGCGGGCCATGTGTTCGCCGGTGCGCATGATGTCGCACACGCGCAGTACCAACGCGCGGCCGATCGCACCGGCGGGGTGGAGGCGGGCATAGCGCTCCTTGTTGAAGTGGCGGGCTTCAATCAGAACCATGGCGAGCGCGTCGCCCACCGCCAACGTGGCGGTCGTGCTGGTGGTCGGTGCCATGCCGAAGGGACATGCCTCCTGTCCGATACAGACGCGCAGCACGACATCGCTCAGGTGGGCGAGGGTACTGTCGGGGTTGCCCACCATGCCGATCACGCGGATGCCGAGACGGCGCACGGCCGGGATCAACTTGATGACTTCGTCGGACTCGCCCGAAAAACTGAGGGCCAGCAGGACGTCCTGCTCGGCGATCATGCCAAGGTCGCCGTGCATCGCCTGGATCGGGTTCATGACCACACTGGTCGAGCCAGTGCTGGCCAGCGTGGCGGAGAGTTTCTCCGCGATGTGCAGATTTTTGCCGACGCCGGTCACGACGATCTTGCCGCCGTTTCCGAGGGTTTCGAGTATCAGGTTCACTGTGGCGACAAAGCCTTCGCCCAGCGCGGCCTGTGCGCGGCGCAGCCCTTCGATCTCGACATCAAGGACTTGCCGGGCGCGTGAAAGGATTGCAGTGTTGTCCATAAATCAACTGTAGGTTTTTCGGTTCTGGCGGCACCGTCAGATACGAGCCGCCGCCTATGAGTGTTGAATCCAGTGTAGCGCAAAGGGGTGGATTCGCAACAGGTCTTTTTGACCCAGCAACAACAGGTTTATGCGTTCTCCTTGCCTTAGAGCCAGTTTTACCCTAATCTCAAAGGCCATGTTTACACTGTCGCAGGCATTATAGGAGGCCCCATGAAAGTAGTACGTTTCGGTGCCATCGTTCTCGCGTTGCTTATCATCGTACCGTCGTCGCTGTGTGCGCGGGAACATGATCTCGCCGCCATCATCAAAAGCCAGGCGGAGCGTTCGAGCGTGTGGGGCCGCGTGCAGGCCCTGACGCCAGACATGACCTCCCGCGAACTCTTCACCTATGCGCTGCTGCTTTGTGAAGCGCGGATCAACCTCGACCGCTTGGACCGGCTCTTTGAGGTCGCCGCACGTATGCAGGACCGCGACCCCGAAAGCCGCGGCTACGGCAACTTCCGCTGGAACTGGCGTGACGGCGCTGTCCTTGATTTCAATGCCTGTGACTTCTGTATGGAAAATGCCGCAGTCATCTGGATCAAACACCGCGAGCTGCTCACCGACAAGCAGCGCAAAGATCTGCGTGAGTTGATTGACTATGCCATCGCGGGCTGTCTGCGTCACCGTGTGTCTTCCGGCTACACCAACATCGCCATCATGAACGCCCAGAATCTCATTCTCATGGGCGAGATGCTTGGACGCGATGACGTACTCGCCGAAGGTCGCAAACGCTTGGACGACTTCTGCGCCTATACAGCGGTGAACGGCATTCATGAATACTGTAGCCCGACCTATGCCAGCGTTGATTTGGCATGCCTGCATCGCCTGCACACGTACTGCGTTACGCCAGCCGTACGCGAGCAATGCGAGGCATTGCTGAAGGTCTTCTGGCTCGATGCCATCGCCAACTGTTTCGCGCCGTCCTTCCGTCTGGGCGGCGCTCATAGCCGTGATTACGACTACCTCTGCGGTTGCGGCGGTGTCGAAGCCTGGCTGGCTGCGGCTGGTTGTTTCTCATCACCGAATCCGAACGCTGCGCCA
>Ga0255340_1005219_pt1 | contig 11956 bp, 9 predicted proteins | sample wastewater_treat_7_FD_192417 | JGI IMG/M metagenome (GOLD analysis project Ga0255340, IMG submission 192417) | Wastewater microbial communities from Lulu Island WWTP, Vancouver, Canada - plant10 | ecosystem: Engineered > WWTP > Wastewater > Unclassified | place: Canada: Vancouver, British... | reverse complement strand
CAGCGTTGCCCTATCCTCCGGGCGGGCAAAAGCAACTATAGCAACATTCCATGACTCAGGACAGGGAAGACCGAAATGAGGACGATTCTCTCATCGCGATTGGCTCAAAGAACGGGGGCTTGACAAAACCAGTCTGCGACTTCATTTCCGGTTGGCATCTCTCTATGCGCCCTTTGCTTTTACCGCTTCGGCGTCATTGCCATAAGCTGAGTTTGTCCTCATATTTCGGCATTCACCCGGGCAACCTGGGATTTGGCAAATGCGTTCATTCGTAGCTCCACGGTGCAGTCATGAACATCGACACCTCGCGTAACGGGATGACAGACTCAATCTTCCGCGCCCGTTCCCGATCAATTATCAATTCGCCGCTAAGCGCTGCTTTGAGTTGCGCAGACGATATCCAATCACTATTCCAGACGTCTACGCAGTCGCCTTTTACTAGGCGACAGAGCGGCTCTTCGAAAGATATTTCTGGCGCATAAGGAAGAGTTATGCGCTGCAACCAGATTTCCATGTGCCCTGTATTCGGGATCTGCGAGAATCTCTTGAGTATCTTCCACACAATGGCCTTCTTTTCCTGTCCCGAATCTACGCAACTGAGTAACCTACTGAGGATTGCTGCGCAGATTGGGTACGTCCTAGGATTGCGATAAGCGATGTCTACGATGATGCTGATGAGTGGAAGAGGGTCTCTGATATTGCCTTTGTAGCGCATGAGCAACCTGTAGTATTCGTTCAGAGCACGAGATACGCTTCCTGAATTTGGGAATTCGAGGCTGTGCCCATAAATCAGAAGCGCATGCTTCTGGAGAGTGGTACCGCACTGCTCTTTACTCATCCAGGCGAATTTGTCGGGTTTGATAGCCTCTCGGATAACAAGATTGGTCGACTTGGTCTTTGAAGCGTTCAGTCTCAGCCCGAGAGCTATCAGGACCTCCGTGAGACACTTAAGAATTTTGTCTCCATCCTGGAGATTGTTCACGAAAATGCGGTAATCGTCTCTGTATCGAAGGATGAGATAGTCTTCGACTCTTTGCTTGCCGATTTCGGCCGCCAGTTTCTCGTCGGCGTATCCAAGAACCATCTCGGCGATGAAATCCATTAATGCGGAGCCCTGGGGTATGCCATTTGTTTGTCCGTGGCGCATGTCTTGGATGTGAGTGTCAATAACATTCCCGACCAGGCTGTCATCCCGCCGCTCTGCCTTGGCTTTGCCTTTTCCATGAATAGCCCAAGCAATGGAGTGTGTATAGATTTCCCCATAACAGTTTGTGATGTCAGTGTGAACCATGTATTCGAAATCCAACCCCAGCTCAATCGACCGCTGCTCGATTTCTTGCCACCACTGCAGAATTTGTGCCTCTTTGTCTTTCTCCTCGGTCAATGCCTCAACAGGGATACTAAGGCATTTGATGCACTCTGTCTTCGAGAATTTCGCGAAACGGTTGCAGATTGTCTTCCAATGGTCTGCTTCGGTCATGCGCCTTATCAGTGAAACGTACAGTGCAGGATGGATCAACTCGAGGGGGCGCCACGCATGCCGCCCGTCCTTATTATTGAGAATCGTGTGGTTCACATCCTCGTAATCACGAGAGCTCCTGCTTGTCATGCTTTTCAGAGTCTCTGCTCCAAGCGCCGCGTCGATTCTGGCAAGCAAATCGTCGAAGACGAAATACGGCGGCAAATCCATACTGCAGTAGCTCTCTTGTTTGAGGAAAAATGCCCGTGCCTCGTCAGCGGTCAATTCGAGAATTGACTTTCTCTTGTCTGCCTCTGGAGTGCCCCTATACCCAAGATCGCTCATACCCCGGCCTCCACGAACTTTTCCGCGTCCCTTACCCGCAGTTCGCCGGACAGGAGCTTGGGCAGCAACGTGTCGCGGAGGGCGGCTAAAGCAGTGCTTTGCCGTGCGCACGTTTGAATTCGATCATCAAGCGGCCCGGCGAACCGTTCAAAATTGGACGCAATATCTGCTGTCGGGGCAATAAAGGGAAGTCCCTGAAAGTCATTTTTGTTGATGGACCCGAAAACCGTACCTTCGGCCTCGAATCTATCGAAGTACTCTCTAAGGTGATGAACGGAGTAATAGGTAAACGACCGACTGCCAGAGTTATGACGCATAGCCGCCACGCCTCGCCCAATCACGCAACGCTCGCTTGCCATATTCACATCGCCGACCGGCGCTCGTACGCTTACAAGCGTATCATTAGGTTCTGCAAAGCGTGTCGGAGATGTGCAGTACACGCGCCGCGTCGGGAATCGAAACCCGAAGTCGCTCCTTCCTTGGTAGAATGGCAATCCTTCGCCCACCTCGTTGTAAGTGCTTCCGGGCGGTGATTGCCCCATCGTCAAGCAAAAGTGTTGCCCAATGCTCGAAAGCTCCCACCCTTTCGGAATCGGTCCGAGGTCGGAGTCGTGGAAGGCGTTGGGGAATTGGGTGGCGAGGGATTTGGGGAGGCCGAAGGGGCGGCCCTGGGATGCGGCGGATTGGGCGGCTTCGGCGCGTTGGGCGGCGCGGTCGCGGAATTCTTCTGGGATGGGGTTGCCTGCGGCGAGGGCGTTGTCGAGCACCGGGTCAAAATCCACGAACCAGCTCTTGAAGATCGCCCGCGTCATCTCCTCCAGGGTCTGGTTCATCCGCCGGTTCAATTCGATCTTGTCGTCCAGCGTGCCGAGAATGTGCGCGATGGCCTGTTGCTCGGCGAGGGGAGGGACACGCTTCTTAATTCGCCCTACAAACTCCCATTGTGCCCGTGGCATTCTTGTGCCTTCTGATCCTTGAGTTGATTCCTCAATGAATTCATTAGATGCCATCCAATAAAAGAGAAAACGTTGGTCAATGCCATGCTTACACCTTACAACCCAAATATCGGTTGAACACACACCATCAAACGGGGCCATGACGACTTTTCGAAAATACGGTCTGAGTTTTCCAAAAAGTATATCCCCTCTTTTGAAACGCGATTTTGCGCTTGTGACGTCGTCGGCGGAGCCATACCCCGTTAACACAAGTTGCTCTTTTGCAATATGCTCAAGCCCAATATATGGAAGGCCTCTTACCTCAGACGGATGCACGGTGTCTCTTATCAACTCGGCACAGTAATCAAACCGCATCGTGCCCCACTTCTCACTCGCCATATCCGAGCTCCTCGAGATTGGCCCAGACGATCTTGTCGAGTTTATCGGCCTGTTCGGTCTGCTCGCGCAAAGTGACCGTGAGGCGGGACATTTGCCCCTCGAAGAGCACGCCATCATCCTCAACCTCTTCGGCGCCGACATAGCGGCCGGGGCTGAGGACGTAGTTGTGGTGGCGGATGTCGTCCAGAGTCGCCGAGCGACAAAATCCTGCTACATCTTCGCAGGGTGCCGAGCTGGCGCTCGGCGGTCCCAGGGCATCCCCGCGCCGGGCGTGGCAGGTGCCCGCGATCTTCTGGATGTCTTTGGAGGTGAGTTCGCGTTGGACGTCAATGCTCTTCTCTTTTGGCTTAGCCTTCACTACCACACTCGACATACCAAGTTTCCTGCCTTGGGCTTGACCCGCCGATAGTCCGAAATCCCTCATCGCATTAATCGCCATCAAAGAATCTCTTGCGCCACCAGCGGTACAAAGCTCTCTTTATGGACTTTCTGCAACCGACCAAGACGAGCGCGGACTCCGAAGGAAATTTCGCCATCGAATTCAATAGTCCTTGGAGAGTCAGGATCGGCAGCAAGTTCCGCAGTGATAAATGCGCGCAACTGAGGTGTTGCCTTCGACAGGACCTGGTTGAGTTGCTGGTGATTGAAGTCGAGCGATAAAGCATGGGGTTCCCCTTGGTAGGGTATTTCGACCATCGTGGAGTATTGCCCCCGCCCGAGGACGCTCAGGCTGTAAAGACGGAAATCGTAGAAGAACTGATCCATCCTTGGGGAAACCCCTTCATTCATCAGGCGCAGTCCATAGTCCGGCTTGAATGCCATTTCATTTCCTTTCAATGAACGATGTTTGTTGCCGATACGTCCATTCCGCATCTTCCTGCAATGGGGCCCCAGTGCTCTTCATGTCCATTTCCGGCGGCAAAATGGACATATCCCTGTGGACGCGCCCATGCGGTGGACATGTGTGCAGGACATGTCTGTCCAGCGAAACAGCGCGAGACCTGGCGCGATCCTTCGGTTTGAACTATCCGGAATTTCCGGATAGTTGCCGCTGGAGCGAGTTCGCGTTCTCTGCAAATGTTTACCAGATGTTCATTTACAGTAGGAACGGTCACCTGATGCAAGTCCGCGAGGAGCCGTTGGGAGAGCCAGACGGTCTCGCCGTCGATGCGCACCTGGACATGGAGGGCGCCGTCCTGATAGGTCAAGAGTTGCCCTTCGGGAGGAACCGGGGGGTGGTCATCTGCCATAGCCCAATTCCTCTAGGTTCTTCCAGATGGCCTCATCGAGCCGGTTGCCCTCGCCCATCTGTTCGGCGAGGTCTTCGGTGAGGCGCTGCATCTTGTCCTCGAAGAGTATGCCATCATCTTCAACCTCTTCGGCGCCGACATAGCGGCCGGGGGTGAGGATGTAGTTGTGCTGCCGGATGTCGTCGAGGGTGGCCGAGCGGCAAAATCCTGCTACATCTTCGTAGGGTGCCGAGCTGGCGCTCGGCGGCCCCAGGGCATCTCCGCGCCAGGCGTGGTAGGTGCCGGCGATTTCGCGGATATCCTCTTCGGTCAATTCACGATGGACGCGGTCGATCATCGTGCCCAGCTTGCGGGCGTCGATGAAGAGCGTCTGTCCGCGGCGGTCGCGGAAACGGCTGTTCTTCTTGTCGCGGGCGATGAACCAGAGGCAAACGGGAATCTGGGTGGAGTAGAAGAGCTGGCCGGGGAGCGCGACCATGCAGTCCACCAGGTCGGCCTCGATGATGGCTTTCCGGATCTCGCCTTCGCCTGAGGTGTTGGAGGACATGGAGCCGTTGGCGAGGACGAAGCCCGCGATGCCGCGGGGCGCGAGGTGATGGATGAAATGCTGGACCCAGGCGAAGTTGGCGTTTCCCACGGGCGGGATGCCGTATTTCCAGCGGACATCGTCGCGCAGGCGGCCCCCGCCCCAATCGCTCATGTTGAACGGGGGATTGGCGAGGATGTAGTCGGCCTTGAGGGATTTATGAAGGTCGCGGTGGAAGCTGTCGGCGGGTTCGGCGCCGAGGTTGGCTTCGATGCCGCGGATGGCGAGGTTCATTTTGGCCAGGCGCCAGGTGGTGGGGTTGGATTCCTGGCCGTAGATGCTGATATCGACGCGTCGGCCGCCGTGGGCCTCAACGAAGGACTCGGACTGGACGAACATGCCGCCGGAGCCGCAGCAGGGGTCGAACACCGTGCCTTTGTAGGGCGCGAGCATCTCGACGAGAACCGCGACCACGCAGCGGGGGGTGTAGAACTGGCCGCCTTTTTTGCCTTCGGCGCTGGCGAACTGCGAGAGAAAATACTCGTAGACGCGGCCGAGGATGTCTTTGGAGCGGTTTTCTTTGTCGCCGAGGCCGATGGTGCCGATGAGGTCGATGAGTTCGCCCAGGCGCTGCTTGTCGAGGGCCGGGCGGGCGTAATCCTTGGGCAGGACGCCTCTGAGGGCGGGGTTTTCCTTCTCGATGGCCTCCATGGCCTTGTCGATGTGGACGCCGATCTCGGGCTGTTTGGCGTTGCGCTGGAGATGGCTCCAGCGGGCTGTCCTGGGCACCCAGAAAATGTTGTCGGCCAGGTATTCGTCTCGATCCTCGATGACGCCGTAGCGCTCCTGCTCCTCCTTGATGTAGTAGTCGCTGGCGGGGTCGGCCGTGAGATCCTCCAGGGCCTGGCGTTTTTCCTCGAAGGCGTCGGAGATGTACTTGAGGAAGATGAGGCCGAGGACGACGTGCTTGTACTCCGCGGCGTCCATGTGGCCGCGGAGCTTGTCGGCGGCCTGCCAGAGTGTCGCCTCGAACCCGAGGAGCGCGTCGTTGCCCTGCCTGGCTTCCTCCTTCTTTGTGCCCTTCGTGGTCTTCTTCCTGGGTGGCATAGTTCCCTTTCCCTGCGGTGAGGCTGTGGTTATTTTCGGGCGTTTCGGGGCGTTCCCCCTGTCAGCTACGACATTAGTCGAGTAGACATTCGGAGTCAAGCGCGGGGTGTGGGTGGCTGAAAAGCCGGAGCATGGACGATCCGGGCGGCCACAGGGGGCCGCCCCTGCAATCCGGATGACAGACGCGGAAGGCTGCCCTGGTCCATCCTGCTTTTCGGAGCGCGTAGGGACAGGCCCCTGTGCCTGCCCTTCTTCAAGGCGAACGCGTGAGGATGGGCGGATGCGTGGGGATGGGCGGGCAAGGCGTGGCTGCGGAAAAAGGCCCTGTTTACAAGAGTTTTCAACGATTGTCAACGCTTGGCAAGGATAAAAAAATGGCGCGCCCGGTGCGATTCGAACGCACGACTTCTTGCTCCGGAGGCACGCAGCAGTCAATCGTAAGTGCTGAAAACGAAGGACTTGCAGAGATTGATTCCGACGCTTGCACCAATGCTTGCACCAAATTTGAGGATGATGTGCACGCAAACCGTCTGGAAGCCATCGCCGAGGCGATACGGAATCTGTCGGCAAAAGAGCGGCAGCGTCTGCTTCAGATGCTGGGCAAGAAGCCCGAGCACGACACAGAGTAGGTCGGCCGTCGCGCCCCCTGGCGCCTTTGGAGGCGCCGTACTGAACTCTGGAGCCATGGCATCGACGGGTGGCGCCATTCGAGAGGTCTTCTCCCTTCCCTTCTGTCCGCATCCTTACGGGGATGCCAAGGATTACGGTGCTCCCGTCACCATCATGCCGGCGCTCTCCTGATCCCGAGCGATGTCCATCCCTGATGTCCAGAATGGTGCCTGCCCAACTGCCGCTCAGAGCGGAGGTGTGCCGGCCGCCGAGGCCGGCGCCTATGGAAATCCAAAGCGCTGTGTCAGTCCGCTGTCCTTTCCCCTTCTCTCCTTCGGACGCAGCCCCCTAAGACCCCAGCGAACCGGCGGCCTAGTCGAGCGTGGATGGTCGAGGGAGCCGCCGAGGTGTGAAGTCGCCCGCGGTCGGTCTCTAGGTCGCCCCCGGCCGTGCGTGGCGTGGCCTCGCGAGTGGAGCGTGGCTGAGACCTGGAACGAGCACAGGGGGGCCGGGGGGGGGAACGTGCTCCGGAAAGAGCTTGATACTGTTGCGCTCAGAAAATTTTTTCACTTTTTATACTCGGACCTGGAGATTCGTGGAAGAGCCCACCTGGCAATCCAGTCTCGTTTAGTCTCAGTTCCTTCGGTTACTGAACATATCTTCAGATATATATAAAGGCGCGTAGGGAAGAAGCCACAGTCACACGCTCCAATCGGCGCAGAGGAGTTCGGCCTGGGCGAAGACGGTCCTGGTCGCTTTTTCCTGTTTGTCGGGTGGATATCCGTATTTTCGGAGGATACGCTTGATGTTGATGCGTAAGTTGGCCTGAACGCTCGCTTTGACGGTCCAGTCGATGGTCAGATTGCGGCGAATCACTTCAACAAGTTCCTGAGCGATCGTCTTGAGGGTCTCGTCGCCCAGGACCTTCACGGCGCTGTCGTTAACCTCCAAGGCGTCGTAGAAGGCGATTTCGTCCTCCGTGAGTCCCAGGTCCTCCCCGCGTTTATCAGCGGCACGGAGTTCCCTGGCGAGGGCGATGAGTTCTTCGATGACCTGGGTGACCTCGATCCAATCCGGCCGCAATCTGCAGATAGCGTCGTACAACTTCACGCAGATGCGCCGACTCATGCAGACCACCATGGCTTTGCCGTCGATGGCGGCCAGCCGTTCCTCAAAATGCTCGATGAGGTCTTTGGCGATGAGGTTGATGCGCTTTTCCGCACCCACCAGGGCCTCCAGAGCCGCCCATTTGGTCTTGAGCTTCTCTTTCTTCGAGAGTTCCTCGCTCTCGGTGGCTTCCTCGAAGTCTTCGTCGAGGTGCGGGCGTTCGTTCTCATCCAGGGCCAGTCTGGCCAGACGGCTTTCGTAATAGATTGGCACGGTCGCCTTGTCTTCGACGGCCTGCTGGATGTCGTAGATGTGGATGTAGTCCCCGAACACTGCCCGCGTGTTCTTGTCGGTCAACTCGATGGGCGTCCCCGTGAACCCGATAAACGAGGCATTCGGCAACGCGTCGCGCATGTAGTGTATAAGTTGTGCAGAAGCGTCCATGTCGTTTGCGTGGTCAGAAGCGGCGAGAAATGGCCGTTTGTTGAAGCCAAGTGTGCCGTATTTGGGCCAAGAATCGTAACCAACCCGAGAGAGCTGTTCGGGTATCACAAAAACTCTGATAGAACTGACAAAACCTCGCGGGCTACAGCCGCAGGGTTGAAGCTCCCTCACATCTTTGCCCTGAAATCGCCTTGGCCAATCACCCAAGGCCTTGCCGGACATTTCGCGGCCTGAGGTGCTGCGGGCTTTCGATGGCTGGAGTCGCCGCCGCAAAGTGCCGCGGTGCTGTTCGTGCTGCTGTACGCCAAGGCCTCGATAGCCGGCACGTCCCCATGCCGCTCGGAATCTCTGATGCCAAGCAAGCCTCCCGCTTCCATCCTTTTCGAAGGGGTCGTGTACCCCTGGGCGCAGGCACGGTCCCGGCCAAAGCCCAGGTGAGGTTGCGACGGCGCCCGCGGGCCGGCGAAGTCCTCGACCCGAAACCCGGCATCGTCGAGCGGCGAAGTCGACTGAGGCCGAGGGGGGGAAACATGGACTGCTGAAGGTGTGTACTGTCGCTCGCGCAAAATTTCTGAAATTTTTTGGTGCTCTTGTTCCTACTTGTATCCCGCTGCTACCTGGTGACCATGGCCGCACACTGCGACCAGGGCAATCGAGAATTGAGCACACAGAATCAAACGCGCAAGAGAGGAGGAGTCCATGGCTGTGAATTGCGAAATGTGTAGATATTGGAACAGAGTGAATGCACGAATTGGTGAATGCAGGCGTAATCCGCCCCGTTCAAAGCCGCGAGGCCAGGACCACGGTGATGAGCTCGCGTGGGTGCTGACAAAACGCACGAATTGATGTGGAGAATGCCTTACGCACACAGGGGAGTCCGTGCGTGGTGTCGGGAGAGATTCAGAGCGGAGCAAAAACGGAGACTCGAGTCGAGCCAGGAACCAATTACTCACTGAACGGGACGCTGCCAGGTATCTCGGCATGAGCCGGTCGTTTCTGTCGCAATCCCGCGTGAATTGTAACTTGCCGAACCGCCCCCCCCGGCCCACCGTATGTCCGGTTCAAATGCTTGAGTTTACGGGCGGAAACAAGAGCAAGGCGGCGCGCTTGCTGGGAGTCTCACCCCAAGCCGTACAGAAGTTTCTGGAAAGCCAAGAGGCGCAAAAGGCCTGACGTGCAACGAAAACAGCTTCCCAACGGTAGGGGTTTTAAGGTTGCCACTGTCAACCCCGGTCGAGAAGTGTAGCTGGGATTGGGGCCACAACTCCTCCTTCACATGCCGCAACGGGATTGTCTTTACATCCGCGGGAGATGTACTTCACCGTCACCTTATATCTACTCAATTTTTAAACTTGGGAGCCTCCGTACTCGGAGCCACATCGTCTTACACACACGGGATACTGTGGCTTGGTCTTGTGATAGATTTGGCACGTAACCTGGTTGCTTACAGGTGCGTACAGTAAACCGGCGTTCAAGGTTCCGCAGATTTGTCCTGAGTGCTTCGCCCAGGAGGTATTCCGAATGAACTTGCGTGCACCAATTGCATCCAGTTCAATATCTGTGATAGACATAAGGACAAGTCTGAGGATAGCGCAAACATGCCCGTAACGACATCCACGGGGCAGTCGTTGTACGAATGACGGCATGGCAAGGGCTCGCGCTGGCCGCCCGAGGGATCTTCACAATCTCCCGGATGCGCCAGGAGAATCTGTCTCCGTGCGGCCATGGTGTTGAATCACTCTCAACGCCTGATTATCGAAGTGAGTTATGGGTGTTATTCGGCTGACAAAGGACCAACAGCAGGTCGTCGATTATCGCGGCGGGCATATCCAGGTTATCGCCTGCGCGGGATCGGGGAAGACCGAGTCAATATCCAGGCGGGTGGCCGCTCTCATCAGCGAAGGCGAGAAGCCTGAGTCCATCGTGGCCTTCACCTTTACCGAGCGGGCTGCCGGTGAGCTTAAGGAACGTATCTACGAGCGCGTTGGGGAGGCCAAAGGTCCTGAATTCCTGGGGCGACTTGCCCCAATGTTCGTGGGGACCATTCATAGCTACTGTTTTCGTCTTTTACAGACGTACATTCCAAAGTACGGAGACTACGATGTCCTCGACGAGCATCGACATATTGGATTGCTGAGCCGAGAGTACAAGGAACTCTCCCTCCAGGAACTCGGCCGGAGACATTGGAAACCGATCCGCGATTTTGCGTGGTCAGTGGACGTGATCGGAAACGAACTCATTGACCCGGCACAGCTGGCCGGAACACCGTTGGGCATCTGTTACGACGCTTACGTTCCCATGCTCACTCGTTTCAAGTTCCTTACCTATAATCAGATCATCGCTCAGGCTGTCGAAGCGCTGGCCGATCCCGTTGCCTATGCTCGCATACACGACCCCCTGCGCCATCTCGTCGTTGACGAATACCAGGATATTAACCCCGCCCAGGAACGGCTCATTGAGTTGTTGTCCGCGCGACCAGTGCACCTGTGCGTGGTCGGAGACGATGACCAGTCCATCTACCAGTGGCGCGGCTCCGATGTGGCGAACATCCTGACGTTCGCGCAACGCAAGCGGGAGGCCGAATGCGTAAGGCTCGAGACCAACCGACGAAGCCGACCAGACATCGTCAAAGCGGCGAACACCTTCGCCAAGTCCATTCCCGGCCGGCTTGAGAAAGCCATGAAACCCACGAGACCAGCCGGAACGTGTCACGTCGTTCCCTGGATGGCGGAGACGCCAGAGGAAGAAGCTGGGCAGCTTGCGAAGACTATTTGCGAGCTTCACAGGCTTGGATATCGGTATCAAGACATGGCCATCCTTTTCCGGTCTGTGCGGACGTCGGCCCCCGTGCTCATCCAGGCCTTCGAGGCCCACGGTGTCCCCTATGTCTGCAGCGGCAGGACCGGTCTTTTTCTCCAGCCCGAGATTAACCTGTTTGGCGAGATCTTCGCCTGGTTTGTCGACGGCGACTGGAAAGATGAGCGTTTCGGGCCATCCCGGGATGCCAGTCTTGACCGTATCGTGAATGAGCTGAGCAAACATTTTGACAAGCAAGGCCCGGCAGTTGATGAACTCCGGACATACCTTGCAGATTGGCGGAAGATCCGGCTCGCAGGCAATCGACCGGTAAGCCTTGTGGGCGACTTCTACCGGCTGCTGAGCTTCCTGGGCGCGGAGAGAATTGACATCGACTCGCCTGAGGGCTCAGCTCGATTCGGAGCCTTTGCCCGCTTCTCGGAATTGTTGGCGGATTTTGAGCACGTTACTCGTCGCGGACGATACGTGGAAGACGAAGGCGGTCGGATTTTTCGTGGCGGCCAGGATCGCGGCAAGTCGTATTACCGGCAACTCTACAACTACATCCGCCATTATGCCCGAGACGCCTACGAGGATTTCGAGGCAAAACAACGCAAAGAGATGGATGCGGTGGACATCCTCACCGTCCACCAAGCTAAAGGACTGGAATGGCCCATCGTCTTCCTGCCCGCGCTCAGTAGTCAGCGGTTCCCCTCGAAGTATGCGGGCCAGGCGCATCGCTGGCTCATTCCGGAAAACGCCTTGCCGCAAGAGACGCGGCGGCGCTATGAAGGCGGTGATGCGGACGAGCGGCGCCTCTTCTACGTGGCCATGACTCGCGCGCGCGAAACGCTGTATCTATCCACTTTCGCCCGGATCACACACCGGGCAAAACCGTCGCTGTATCTGGACGAGGTCGCCGCAAATTACGGGGGCCTTCTGAGCAACAAGAAGCTCCCGCTTCCTCCAGCGCCAGATA
>Ga0255340_1005214_pt1 | contig 11962 bp, 9 predicted proteins | sample wastewater_treat_7_FD_192417 | JGI IMG/M metagenome (GOLD analysis project Ga0255340, IMG submission 192417) | Wastewater microbial communities from Lulu Island WWTP, Vancouver, Canada - plant10 | ecosystem: Engineered > WWTP > Wastewater > Unclassified | place: Canada: Vancouver, British... | reverse complement strand
CGTCTCCAGATGGGTCTTACAGAGATATATGCCGCAAGCTGCCGTTATTACTACAAAATCGTAGAGCAAATTGGTTTATCCCCGAAACTCCTGTTTGAGTTGGCTAACAGCGGAACCCTTTTCATAGATGAATTGGAAAATATGCCCCTTATTATGCAGAGCAAACTCCTCCGGGCGATCGACGAAAAACGCATATATCAGCTTGGAGGCACAAAGCCGGCAGATATAGATGTGCGTATCATTGCTGCTACAAATACCGATGTGCTAAAATCTGTAAAGGAAAAGAAGCTGAGGGAAGATTTATTTTACCGCCTCTGTGAATTTATGATTATTCTTCCACCACTCCGGGAAAGGGTTGATGACATACCGTTTCTCGCAAATAAATTTGTTGCAAAGACTGCGTTGGAGCTGAACAAACAAATGGGGGCTATCGAAAATGGCGCTGTCGATCTGTTGAAACAATTCCCTTGGCCCGGGAACGTCAGGGAATTAAAAAACGTTATCAAAAGAGCTGTACTCCTTTCTGATAACGGGGTAGTTAAACCTGAGCATCTCAATTTTATCATCGATGACAGATGGGAAAACAAGAGCACGTTCCCCGTAATGCCCCTGAGAGATGTTACCTCAATCGCAGTAAAAGATGCCGAATCAAGGGCTATCAGGCAGGTCATGGAAATTGTAAAGGGCAATAAAACCAAAGCCGCATCAATGCTTGACATAGATTACAAAACCCTACTAACAAAGATCAAAGCATATGGGATTAATACATAAAAGATAGGGGCAAGCCCCTTGACCCTTGCCATACTATGGAATGAATTCCATAGTATGGAACCAATTCCATAGTATTCACCCCCTCCCCATTTAAATATCTTTAATAATATCAACCTATATTTTATTGGCACCTTTTTTGCTTATAAAAAAAATCAATGAGTGACAGAATTTTTGGGAGGGTGCTCAATGAATATCGTTAAAGATCAATTGGATGGATTATTAAAGCTGAAGATCGAAGGTAATATGACCATTCAAAATGCAGAAGCGATAAGAGCAGCTTTTGTCGCATCAATTAATAATGCTGACCATCTAAATTTATCTATTTCGGGCGTAACGGATATCGATGTCTCTGGCCTCCAGCTTGTATGTTCCATACACAGGACATTGAAAAAACTCAATAAGCACTTTTCTCTTTCCAACCAGGTTCCGGAAGCACTGAGGGAAGTCATTAAATCGGCGGGCTACTGCAAGAGCAGAGGGTGTTTCGCCTATGACAATATAATATGTCCAATACAAGAGGTGCTCAATGTCTAAAACGATAATGGTAGTTGATGATTCGACAAGCATACGTCAGATGGTAAGTTTTACCATCAAGAATGCCGGGTATGGTGTAATTGAGGCGTCGGATGGTCAGGATGCGCTTAACAAGCTGGGTGCAGGCGAAATACATATGATAATCACTGACCTTAATATGCCCAATCTCGATGGCATCGGCCTGATACGGAATGTGAGAACAAAGACAGCTCTTAAGTATGTTCCCATCATTATGCTTACCACCGAATCCCAAGATTCAAGGAAACAGGAAGGCAGGACAGCAGGAGCTACCGGCTGGATTGTAAAGCCGTTTAGACCGGACCAGCTTACTGCAGTTATAAAAAAGGTGCTGGGATAATGGACGCTAATCATCAGGCGGTATTTCTTGAAGAGGCCCAGGAGCTTCTTGTAGACCTCGAAGACTCGCTTCTTGAGCTGGAGCGTTTTCCTCAGGATAAAGACCTCATCGGCCAGGTTTTCAGAGCTATGCATACCATTAAAGGTTCCGGCGCTATGTTTGGCTTTAATGCTGTTGCATCATTTACCCATGAAATCGAAACGTTCTACGACAAAGTCCGGGAAGAAATAATCCCTGTTACCCCGGAGCTTATTAATATAACCCTGATTGCAAAAGATCAAATCAGGGCCTTACTCACCACTCCCCCAGGTGAAGCCCCTTCTGAGCTTACGGAAACGATCAGTGCATTTCACCGTCTTGCATCAAAGGGAGAAACAACCACCCCCCCAGAAAATCAGTTTTCTCCCAAAGGAGCTTCGCCTCCCTCCTCTACAAAAAACGACGGGGAATCAGTTATCTTCCGCATCAGGTTTATGCCTGGCCCCCGGATTTTCCTTACGGGAACAAACCCCATCCACCTTCTGAGCGAACTCCAGGAACTGGGAGACTGTGAAGTTGTTGCACATACAGACAAAATTCCCTTAATTAACGAAATAGACCCGGATATCTGCTATACCTCCTGGGACATCATTCTCACAACCGATAAAGGTGCAGATGCAATAAAGGATGTTTTTATTTTTGTTGAAGATGATTGTGAAGTAACGATCGATATTATTCCCACTGAAACAGGAGACAGAAAGTTAGGCGAGATTCTCCTTGACAGAGGGGACATTACACCAGAGGCGCTGGATGAAGTGCTTCAGGAAAAGAAATTTATCGGTGAGATCCTCGTAGAAAAGGGCTTTGTCAGCGCATCTGCGGTAGAATCAGCCCTCTCTGAACAGAAGAAAATGAGGGAGGTTGCCGGAAAACAGGAGGACACCTCGTCCACTGTCAGGGTGCCTGCAGAGAGGTTAGATGCACTGGTGAACCTCGTGGGAGAATTGGTAACAGTCCAGGCGCGACTCAGCCAGATAGCATCCCGCTCTTCCGACGGTATTATCCTCTCCCTCTCTGAGGAAGTCGAGAGGCTGACGGGAGAACTGAGAGACACCACGTTGAACATCCGAATGCTTCCCATCGGCAGCACTTTCGGAAGATTCAAGCGATTGGTAAGAGATTTATCTCTTGAACTGGGGAAAGAAATTGAACTCACTACCGAAGGGGCGGAAACGGAACTCGACAAGACCGTTATTGAGAAATTGAACGACCCTCTTGTCCATCTTATCAGAAATTCTATCGATCACGGTATAGAAGCCCCCGAAACAAGAACGTCAGCAGGAAAGCCCAGGATAGGAACAATCCACCTTTCGGCTGTTCACTCGGGGGCAAATGTGAAGATACAAATAAAGGACGATGGAAGCGGTTTAAATAAAGAAGCTATCCTTGCCAAGGCTATAGAGAAGGGACTTGTTTCCACGAATGCAGACCTCACCGATAAAGAACTTTATAACTTTATTCTCCATCCCGGCTTCTCTACCGCACAGAAGGTTACAAATGTATCGGGCCGCGGAGTGGGAATGGACGTAGTAAAAAGAGCAATAGAAGGCCTACGTGGCTCTATCGATATCTCCAGTGAGAAGGGAAAAGGGACTACAATTAATGTTACCCTGCCTCTTACCCTGGCCATCGTGGAAGGACTGCTTGTTGCAATTAAAGAAAATTACTTTGTCCTTCCTCTCTCCATTGTAGAAGAATGCGTAGAACTGACACGCGAAGATGTACAAAAGGCTCACGGGAAAAACATTGCCTATATCCGGGGCGAAATGGTCCCCTACATCAGGCTCAGAAAAGAGTTTAATATTGTCGGCGAACCGCCATCAATAGAGCAGATTGTCATTACGGGGAACAACGGAGACCGTGTGGGTTTCGTAGTGGACACAGTTATGGGCGAACACCAGACCGTCATTAAAAACCTTGGAAGGTTCTACAAAGACGTGGAAGGAGTTTCAGGCGCTACTATCCTGGGAGATGGAACGGTGGCACTGATAGTGGATATACCGAAGCTCATCAAAAACGTTGAATTAACAGAGGCAGTGTTTGGATAATATAATCCTATCTTTTACGAGGTGAACCTTGGCTTTTACCTTTTTCTTTCGCGACATGCAGATACTTGATCTCGCCGTAAAACACGTAGTCCCTTATGCCATGGGCAGAAGCCGCATCAAAGTCTGGGATGCAGGATGCGCCATGGGACCGGAACCGTATTCCCTTGCAATTGTACTTGCTGAAAATATGGGCCATTTTTCATTTAAAAACCTGACTGTCTATGCAACGGATATAGATGAGACGGATACCTTCGGAAACATCATAAAAAAAGGAATTTATACCGAGGATGAGACCAAAAGAATACCCGAGGAGATATTTAAAAAGTATTTTAAGCCGAACGGTAAGCCGGGGTATCACGAAGTGATAAGCCTGATCCGGGACAGAATAACATTCGTGAAGCATGATCTCCTTTCATTAAAGTCTGTAGGAGAAGATTTCAGTCTTATCATGTGTAAGAATGTCCTTCTCCATTTTCAACAGGCCGAGCGTATTGAGGTTATACGGATGTTCCACAGGTCTCTGGCGCCGGGTGGATATTTTGCTACAGAGCAGACACAGAAGATGCCTCTGGAGTTGAATAACCTCTTTGAGCAGGTAGCCTCCGATGGGCAGATATTCAAGAAGGTGGAAGGGTAAGATGAAGGTTGTTCTTCTGAACAAGAACAATACCGTATACACCTCAAATGCCTATCTTGTGCTCGGAAACTGGAACAGACTGGAAGACATAAATACGTTAATCGATGTGGGGGCTGATGGTTCAATTATCAGCGAAATTGAAAATGTTCATTCCGGTGTCGGGAAAAATAAGGTTGATCAGATTATCCTCACACACAATCATTTTGATCATACAAAAAATCTTGCAGCTATCAAGAAACAATACAACACAAAAGTATATGCATTTTCGCCCGGCGACTTTGTTGACGAACTCCTGAAGGATGGACAGATGATCAGCATTGCAGACATGGTTTTTCAGGTTATCCACACCCCGAACCATTCAAGTGACTCAATATGCCTTTACTGTGAAGAAGAGGGAGTCCTCTTTTCGGGAGACGCGCCGCTTAGAATAACGAGCATAAGCGGGTCTTATTCGAACGATTTTATCAGAACCATTGAAAGACTGCACAGACTCAACATTCGGACAATTTATTCAGGTCATGATCTTCCATTAAAAAAAGGAGTAAAAGAGATGCTGGAAATGACACTGAAAAACGTTAAAACAGCAAGATTGCTGATGATGATTTAGATGAAATAGGGATTGATTTTTAAAAGTCAATATAAGGAGGAAGCTTTATGTTTAACAAGAATAGAAAAATGCTTATGGGTGAAATAATTAAAATGCATGAGGCACACAATGCCGGTGATATTGATGCGATTATGCCTGTCGATATGTTCGATGGTGACTATCGTGTTATAGCAGAAAAAGTTAACGATATCGTTGCAGGCCATATAAGCGTAAAGAAAAAGGCCATGGCCTGTATCGCAGAATTCAGCAAGGGTAACTTTGAAGCAGAACTCGAAAAGTTTCCCGGCAAAAAGGCCTTTATTAACGAGAACATTGAATTGCTGCGGACAAACCTCAAGAGCCTTATTGCTGATGCTAATATGCTCGCCAAGGCAGCGGTTGAAGGCAAGCTCGCAACTCGTGCAGACGCATCCAAACACGGAGGCGATTTCCAGAAGATTGTCTCCGGTGTCAACCAGACCCTTGATGCCTTCGTCGGTCCCATCAACGTCACGGCAGAATATGTAGACAGAATTTCTAAGGGTGATATACCGCCGAAGATTACCGATACCTACAACGGTGACTTCAATGAGATCAAGAATAACCTGAACAATTGTATTGATACGATGAGCGGGCTGCTGAATGAAGTTGGTCAAGTAATCACGGCAGAAGCCGATGGCGAGTTAGACAAGCGTGCTAATGCCGATCTATTTGTAGGCGGTTGGAAAAAATTGGTTCTCGGGATCAACGAAATCGTTACAAACATAGTCAACCCTTTGATGGTCACAGCCGACTATGTTGATCGGATTTCAAAAGGTGACATTCCAACGAAGATCACCGCTGAATATAAGGGTCAGTACAACATCATTAAAAGTAACCTGAACGTTCTTATCGAAGCTATGAACGATATTACTAAACTGGCGCAGGACATAGCTGATGGCAATCTAACGGTTACCGCAAAAGAACGGTCTGTTCAGGATGAATTGATGAGAGCATTAGCAGACATGGTCAAAAAACTTACAGAAATTGTAAATGATGTAAAAGGCGCTGCGGACAACGTTGCATCCGGCGCCCAGCAGATGAGCAGCAGTTCACAGCAGATGTCCCAGGGTGCCACAGAGCAGGCAGCATCCGCAGAAGAAGTTTCCTCATCTATGGAGCAGATGGTGTCAAATATCAGGCAGAATGCAGACAACGCGCAGCAGACAGAAAAGATAGCATTAAAAGCTGCTCAGGATGCAAGGGAAGGTGGTAAGGCAGTAACCGAGACCGTATCTGCAATGAAGGAAATAGCTGCCAAGATATCGATAATAGAAGAAATAGCGCGGCAGACCAACCTCCTGGCCTTGAACGCCGCCATTGAGGCAGCGCGTGCAGGCGAACACGGCAAAGGATTTGCTGTTGTGGCAACAGAGGTAAGGAAGCTTGCAGAGAGAAGCCAGACAGCGGCGGCAGAGATTAATAAACTTTCTTCATCCAGCGTTGAAGTGGCTGAGAAGGCCGGTGAAATGCTTACCAAGATTGTTCCCGAGATACAGAGAACAGCAGAGCTTGTCAGTGAGATCAATGCTGCAAGCAATGAACAAAACGCAGGTGCAGAACAAATCAACCAGGCTATTCAGCAGCTTGATAAAGTTATCCAGCAGAATGCCTCTGCAACTGAAGAGATGGCATCAACAACAGAAGAACTTTCTTCCCAGGCAGAACAGCTACAAGATTCTATTTCTTTTTTCAAGGTTCAGGAAACTGGAAAAAGAAAAGTAGATGGACGGAAAAGTATTGGGGCAAGAACAGACAGAGATCAACAAAAAACAACCCTGCGCCCAGGTTCACCTGCCCTTATGCGGGTTGCAAAAGGCGGCGGTAATAATTCGCAACTTACGGGTGCAAATATAGACCTTGGAGGCGGACATGACAGGCTTGATGACGAATTTGAAAAATTTTAAAGAATAGGGTCAAGGGTCATGAAAAACAGGGCCAGAGGGCAAAAGGCGAAAATTACCTTGCCCCTTGGCTCCTGTCCCTTGAATCAGAATTTATAAAGGAGGTTAACCAATGAGCGTGCCGTCTATCACCGATACAAGGCAGTATCTAACATTTCAGCTCGACGAGGAGATTTTTGCAATAGACGTTTCTCACGTGAGGGAAATACTGGAGTTCACAACAGTTACAAAAGTACCCAAAACCCCTGAATTTATGAAGGGGGTCATAAATTTGAGAGGAAGTGTTGTCCCTGTTCTGGATATGAGGCTTAAGTTCGGTATGTCACAGACTGAAAAGACGATTAACACCTGTATCATAGTTGTTGAGGTAACCATTGAGGGAGAAACTGCTATAATAGGTGCCCTCGTCGATTCTGTTCAAGAGGTGTTTGAACTGGAACCGGATCAAATCGAATTGGCCCCGCGGATAGGGGTACAACTTAAGACAGAATTTATCAAGGGCATGGGAAAGAGAGATGATCAATTCATAATTATCCTCGATATTGATAAGGTTTTTTCATCGGATGAGTTGAGCATGGCGAAGGCGGCGGAAATACAGATGGCAGGGAATGAATTGAAACAGGGTCAGGGTTATGAGAAGAGAAGATAGGGTTATGGCCCTATCTTCTTGCTGAGGACATGAGAGTATGCAAAAATACTGGAAACATAAACCTTTTTCTTTGGCCTTACTATTGGCTTTATGCACTGCGCTCGCCATATATTTTCAGGTGTACCGGACCACGGATGTTTTATACACCCATTTTTTCTATATAACGATTATATGCGCCGGTTTATGGTACTACAAAAAAGCTATCTTCGTGGCGTTTTATAATGATGTTGTCATACCTTGGATATATGTCAGAACTGGCAAAGGATGGGGAGGAAGCAATTAAATTATACAAGAATGCAAGAGAAGCAAAGGCGCCTTTTGATGCAGTGATACTTGATTTATTCATAGAAAATTGCATTGGAGGCAGAGAAACCTTAAATGCCCTGCGAAGGATAGACCCCGATGTAAAGGCCATTATTTCGAGCGGCAACCCCCATGATCCTATCATTATTGATTATAAAGAACATGGTTTTGCGGGTGCATTATCGAAACCGTTTAAAGCAGGGGAGCTTGATAAGCTTCTGAAGCAAACACTCGATGTTTAGGGGGTAGCTATTTCACCCGGGATCAACTCATTTTTCAAATCTATAAGGATACAGTTATTGTCCCTTGTGTTGATCTTTGTCATTCCGGCATTAGGGATTATTCTTTACTCAGGGTTTGAGCATAGGCAGGATGCAATAAAGGATGAAAAAGAAGATGCCCTTGCGGCACTGCAAGGCATTGCATCCCAGCATGAACTTACCGTAGAAGGTGCACGCCAGCTTCTCATGACTTTGTCAATGCTGCCGGAAGTTCAGAAACAAAAAGTTGCTGCCTGCAACAAACTGCTGTCAGAATTGCTCAAATTGAATCCCGTTTATGCGAATCTGTTTATTGCTACTCCTGAAGGACAGGTAATCTCTTCGGCGCTGCCTTTTACCCCCCACAGCACAAGGCATCGAAAGTATTTTCAGGATGCCCTTAAAGCAAAAGGCCTTTCTGTCGGTGAATTCGTTATAGGCGTGAGCGTTAAGGAGTCGGTACTCCATTTTGCTTTCCCCATGCTGGATCCCGAGGGCAAACTCAGGGGGATCGTCGTAGCTGCTGTTAATCTTGACCTGTATGGCAAAACGTTTCTCAAAGCAAAACTGCCAAAAGATTCTGTAATATCAATACTTGACCACAGGGGCATACGGCTTTTCCGATATCCTGACTCTGAGGGGTATATCGGGAAGGCTGACAATCCCGACAGGACCAGTAAAATGAGAGACGGGCCGGAAGAAGGAGTTTTTTTATCCGGGAGAGGAGGAGAGAAACGTCTTATTGCCTATAAACGATTCCACCTGCATGACGGTGCATTACCATACCTTTACATATACATAGATATCTCCGAAAAACAGGTGCTCACAAAGACAAAAAGACTCCTTTTGATTAACCTTGCCCTCCTGGGTATTGCTTTTTTTGTTGCGGCGCTTTCTGCGATGCTGATAGGCAACAGTATGATTGTGAGAAAACTTGGTAAGCTCATTGAAGCAACGCGCGAATTGGGTGTTGGTGATCTAAAGACCCGTACCGGTTTAGTTCATGGGAAGGATGAATTAGGCCAGCTTGCGCAGACTTTTGATGAGATGGCAGAAAAGCTGGAACAGAAAGAATCAGAGCAGAAAAAGGCAAAAGACAAACTCCTGCAAAGCGAGGAGCGATATCGACGTATATTTGAAAATGCCGTTGAAGGTATCTACCAGACTACCCCTGAAGGACGTTATATCAGCGTTAACCCTTCATTCGCCAGGATGTTCGGTTTTGCATCGCCTGAGGACATGATGAGAGATGTTACTGATATAGGACTGCAGCTCTATGTAAATCCCGGGGACAGGGAACGGTTAAAACGTCTACTTGTACAGCATGGAGTTGCAGAGGGGTTTGAAGTCCAGCTCTACCGGAAAGACAAAAGCACCTTCTGGGTGTCCATTAATGCCCATACCATCCATGATCCCGATGGAAACATTCTTTATTATGAAGGAACAAATGAAGATATCTCGCAACGAAAAAAGTCGGAAATGGCATTAGAAGAGAGCGAGGCAAAATACCGCAGTGTAGTGGAGAATTCCCTTGTCGGTTTCTACATTATACAGAATGGTTTGTTCCGGTTTGTAAACAGGAGATTCTGCGAAATGCACGGATATGCATATGAGGAGGTAATTGATAGAATGGGCCCTATCCACCTTGTTTATCCGGACGACAGGGAGATCGTAAAAGAGCATTTGAGAGGCCGCCAGACAGGCGAGACAGATCACACAGAATACAGCTTCAGGGCTATCAGAAAAGATGGTGGAGTGATTACAATGAAAGTTATCGGGAGCACAATGTCCTTTAATGGCCGACCGGCAGTAACCGGAAGCATCCTTGATATTACACGCGAGGAGACATTGGCAAACCAGCTTCGCCAATCCCAGAAGATGGAGGCGATCGGATTGCTGGCCGGAGGCATTGCCCACGATTTTAACAACATTCTCACAACAATTATTGGTTTCGGGAGCCTTTTGCAGTTGGATTCAAGAGAAGGCAGCCATTTAAAAATGTATGTGGAGGCCATACTTGAAGCAGCAGAGAAAGCTGCAAGCCTTGTTCAGGGACTGCTTGCGTTCAGCCGCAAACAGAAGATAATTCTCAAGCCTCTCAGGATCAATGACACGATAACGGGGGCGGAAAAAATCTTGAAGCGCCTCCTTACGGAGGATATCGAACTTAAAGTTAAACTAAGTTCTGATGATATGGTTATTATGGCTGACGATGCCCAGATCAACCAGATCCTTTTTAACCTTGTCGGTAATGCCAGGGATGCAATGCCGGGGGGAGGTACCCTCATTATTGAAGCAAAACCATTTTTGCTGGATAGCGGGTTTGTAAAAACCCATGGATACGGGGAACCTGGAGAATATGCGCTGCTCACCATTTCAGATACCGGTCATGGTATGGACAAGAAAACAAGAGTGCACATTTTTGAACCCTTTTTTACCACAAAAGAGTTGGGGAAAGGCACAGGCCTTGGTCTGTCCACCGTGTATGGTATCGTAAAACAGCACAAAGGATTCATAAATGTTTACAGTGAACCGGGCATTGGAACCACATTTAATATCTACTTTTCATTGATACAAGGCGTGTTTCACGTAAAAAATCATCAACCAGCGCCAATTAAAAGAGGGGCAGAGACCATACTGATTTGTGAAGATAACAGAGAACTGAGAAAGTTCATGAAGGAGATTCTCGAACGGTATGGATACACCGTTATCGAATCGGGGGACGGCGAAGAAGCGATCGGATGCTTTATGGAAATGAAAGACAGAATTGACCTTTTGATCCTTGATGTTGTTATGCCTAAGAAAAACGGCAAAGAGGCGTATGATGCTGTAATAAATATGAGGCCGGACATAAAGGTAATTTTTACAAGCGGTTACACGAGTGATATTGTATTGGACAAAGGTATACATGAAAGTGAATTCAATTTTATTTCCAAGCCCATGAGCCCGGATATCTTGCTTCAGAAGGTACGAGAAGTACTGGATATATGAAAAAGACAGGGTCAGAGGGGTAAGGGTCAAAGGATATTAATACATGGTTCTATTATCACATTCTGATTTCAACCGCTTAAAAGACCTTATCTATGAGAAGTGCGGTATCCTCATGAATAAAGGCAAAAAAACCATGGTGGAAGGCCGTTTGCAAAAACGCTTAAAGCGACTGGAAATGAAAGCTTTTTCTGACTATTGCGATTACCTTTTCAGTAAAGAAGGTATGGAAAGAGAACTGGTAAAAATGATTAATGAAATCACGACGAACAAAACAGATTTCTTCAGGGAATCTGCACATTTTGATTATCTTGTCAACTATGCTGTCCCTGAAATGATGAAAAAGAAAGAATTCACTATAAGAAAACCGTTAGCGGTGTGGAGCGCAGGGTGTTCTACCGGAGAAGAGCCCTATACCCTGGCAATGGTTTTGAAAGAGTTTTCACAGATAAATGCTGTCAGATTACCTTTTACGGTCCTTGCAACAGATATTTCAACAAATGTATTAGAGAAGGCCAGGTTGGCAGTTTATGATAAGGAGCAGATAAGTCCTGTTCCCCATGTTATGAAAAGTAAATACCTCTTGAAGAACAAAGACCCGCAAAATAAGGTCTACCGTATAATCCCGGAGTTACGGGAAACCGTCAGTTTCAGACGACTGAATTTCATGGACGGAGAGTTCGGGTTCCGCGAGTCCATGGACATAATCTTCTGCAGAAATGTTCTTATCTATTTTGATAAACCTACTCGAGACTTTTGCATAACCCCAGCCCCTCTTATTTTTGTATCCTCATTGTTACTTTTTATGTTCACTCTATCTCATTGGGGTAGTAGTTTTATCTTCTA
>Ga0255340_1005211_pt1 | contig 11976 bp, 9 predicted proteins | sample wastewater_treat_7_FD_192417 | JGI IMG/M metagenome (GOLD analysis project Ga0255340, IMG submission 192417) | Wastewater microbial communities from Lulu Island WWTP, Vancouver, Canada - plant10 | ecosystem: Engineered > WWTP > Wastewater > Unclassified | place: Canada: Vancouver, British... | reverse complement strand
TTGCTTGTACCGCAAAATGCAACACACCATTGATTTTTTTACACACAAACGCACATAAGCCTTCTTGTGATGGTTGTATCATAGGTTGAGTCCAATGTACTACTTCTCTATTCCCTATTTCAACATTAACAGCTATTACTTTAAAGAATTTATTATCTTCTCTATGTATCTCCGATTTATCAAAAACCCATTGATTAAGAGAGCGTAAATCTTTTCGCTCAACAAATAAATCATACGTACTTTTAATATTGGTAATAAAAGAAATAATATCTTCTGTGCTATGTAAATTATTTTCAGTGGTAATCGAAGATATAAAAAATTGGGTCTTAATTGTATTTGTTACATCATGATTAATTACTTGTGCGTTTGATAATGAAACTAACATTTCATGACTACAATTGCCAAATGGAATTGTAGAAATTACCGTTCTTGTATCCATGTTAATTAGATTATCGTATAACATAAGATGTTTTATTTGAGCTAAAGTAAGCCAAACAAAATTGTCAAATACCTCAATTTCTTCTTCAATTTTTATGATAATATTTCTATTTCTTTTTCTTAAGAAACGAGCTCCTTGCTCTGATTGAAGCTGGTCGAGCAAAATTTGAGTAGGTGTTGCTTGCTGAAAATACTCTAGGTATTTGGGTTTATTACCCTGATGCACTTGCGTATAATTACTTCTAGTAGCCTGTAATGTTGGCGATAATTGCACATAGTTTACATTTCCTGGTTCAATTTTAGCTTGCAAAAGAAAATGCAATACTCCATCAAATTCTTTAGTTATAAAACCCAAAAAGCCAACTTCTGGTTGGTTTATAATAGGTTGATCCCACTCAGCAACATTTCCCCAATTGGTTTTTACATTAATTCCATCTATCGAAAAAAACTTTCCCGATACATGCTTTATTCTACCATCTTGTACTACCCAATTTTTTAACTCGGAAAAAGCTATATTTTGAATATTTACATGCACTTTTTCATTTTGTTCCTGCAACCAATCAATTACTTGTTTGGTTGACTTAAAAATACCTTCAGAACAAAAAGCACTTTTTAAAAATTGGTATGAAATATGTGAGTTGAAATCTATTTTCATATACCTCAGCTATTTAATTTTATTCTTTTCCCATTTAAAAAATGGTGTAATTTCGCCAGGTTCCCTACCCATCCATTGTCCAATAGCTAGTTCACGATTAGAAAGTGTAAAAGTAATAATATCTTGTTCCTCGATAATAACATGTTGTTTATCTTCTACAATCAACATATCTACAGAGAATGTTCCAAAATTAAAGAAAGTATCAGGTATGGTTGTAACCATTTCGTATTCGCCTATTTCGTGTTCAAAATTAACCTTACTTCTTCCACCCGAGCTAGAGAATAGACGATTTCCTTGTTCATCTTTATAGTGTAGTGTAATGTGCAAGGAGTTGAAATTTTTGGTAGTTTTGTAGCGTATTTTTAGTTCCAATTCATGGTCAACACGCATAACATCGGTAATTAGTCCACCTTTTTTAGCAAGACCAATTTCGAGTAATTCAAATCCATTCTTTTTGATTGTTGGCACTTCCCATATTTTATGATTAGCCACTTCACTACTACCTTTTAAATAACGGCTTACAATAGGGTCAATTTCGCCATATTGAGATAAAAGACCATTTTCGAGGATAATACCTGTTTTGCAAAGACTTTTTACAGCTGCCATGTTATGACTTACAAATAATACGGTACGTCCATCTCCTTTCGATACGTCTTTCATTTTACCAATGGCTTTTTTCTGAAACTCAGCATCACCAACAGCTAGTACTTCATCTACTACTAAAATTTCGGGTTCTAAATGGGCAGCAATAGCAAAGCCTAGTCTTACCATCATACCACTAGAGTATCTTTTTACAGGTGTATCAATGTATCGCTCAACACCCGCAAAACTAACAATTTCATCAAGTTTAGAGGCTATTTCACGCTTGGTCATTCCCATAATAGATCCATTCATAAATACATTTTCCCTACCAGTCATTTCGGGATGAAAACCAGTACCAACTTCGAGTAAAGATGCAATTCTACCTCTAGCCCTAATTTGTCCTGTAGTGGGTCCTGTAACACGCGAAAGAATTTTTAGTAAGGTACTTTTGCCAGCACCATTTTTACCAATAATTCCTAACACATCGCCTTGTTCTACTTTAAAATCAATATCACGAAGTGCCCATACGTATTCGCTATCGCCTTTGGTTGCTCTATCGTTTGTTTCGCCAATTTTAAGATAAGGATCTTCTTTTCCTAAAACATTCACCGTAAACCATCTATTCAAGTCATGGCTCAAGGTTTTTGTACTCACTATACCTAATCGGTATTGTTTTGATACGTTTTCAAATTCTATTGCGGTCATATGGTTGTTTGTTATTCGTTATTCGTTAAGCGTTATTCGTTAAGCGTTATTCGTTAAGCGTTTAAAGTCTCTCGTATTCTTTTAATAAATTGTACTAACTGTCTTTGTATATGATCAATTTTATCTAAAATTGAATTGAATATAGTTTCTGAAATATATTCAAGTTGTTGCGATATGCGTAATTGTGTTTCTACCTCGTAGGCTGACCCTAATGCTATTTCTAAAAAACGTATATAATCATTTTTTGACGAGCGAGAGCTACCTTCTGCTATATTTGATGGAATAGATACAGCTGCTCTCTGTATTTGATTAGATAACCCATAGAACTCAGTTTTTGGGAATGTAGCTGTTATTTGATAAATATCTTTTACCAAATCCAATGATTTTGTCCAAACTGTCAATTTATGATAATCCTGCATAATAAATTTTCTAAAAAAACGAGATACGTGTAAAGAGTAACGAGATACGTTTAATTTTCTGCATCGAGCAGAAAATTAAACCGTATCCATAAAGCTCTTCTGTACTTTGTTAAAAACTACTACTCCTATGCTTAAAAGCACTATCATAAAGCCAAAACTATATAATAATCCCACCCAGCTAAATTCGCCAACTCCTAGTGTTCCGTATTTAAATGTTTCTACAATACTTGTAATCGGATTAAGAGACATCAACAATCGTAATGTTTCGTTTTTTATTGTACTTAATGGATATATAATTGGTGTCGCATACATCCAAAGATGAATAAAAAAACCTAATAACATGGTTAAATCTCGGTATTTGGTGGTTAATGATGAAAACAAAACACCAAAACCAAGTGCTAATCCGGCAATATTAATGATCAAAACTGGAAATAATAATAAGTACCAGTTTGGGGTAATAGCTACATCTGTGAATAAATAATAGTATAGAAATACCAATATAAACAAACTCAATTGAATTAGCAAACGAACTAAGTTTGATGTAACAACGGAAAAAGGCACTAACAAGCGAGGGAAATAAACTTTCCCAAAGATATGAGCATTGGTTAAAAATGTATTCGAGGTTTTCAACAAACAATCAGCAAAATATTGCCAAATAGTGATACCTGCCAAATAGAATAATGGCTGAGGCAATCCATCTGTACTTATTTTTGCAATACCACCAAAAACCACCATATACATAAGGGTAGTCATAATCGGTTGTATAAAGAACCATGTAGGTCCTAAAACAGTTTGTTTATATTGAGTAATGATATCTCGTTTAACAAACATGCTATACAAATCTCTATATTGCCACATTTCTCTAAAATCAACACTTAATAGTTTGTTCTTAGGTTTTATAATCGTACTCCACTTTTCCATTTTATTCAAATTAATTTCTTTCGAAAATTATTTATTATTTTTTTGATAAATACCAATGGTATAATTTTTCTATACCTTCTTCTATTTCTATAGTATGTTTCCAACCCAAGGCATTAATCTTTGATGGGTCAGTTAATTTTCGCATAGTTCCATCAGGTTTATCGGTATTAAATACTATTTCACCCTTAAAACCAATAATACGAGCCACTAATTGAGCTAAATCTTTGATAGATATTTCTTTACCAGTACCAATATTGATATGGCAATTGCGTATTTCAGAAGAACCCGTAGGTACAGATATTTTTTTCACATCTTCAAAATTTATATGTTCCATGGCATACACACAAGCTTTAGCCATATCTTCACTCCACAAAAATTCACGCATTGGTTTGCCTGTTCCCCATATCTCTACTTGTGTAGAAGAGGCTGTCTTATTGATACCGTATTTGGTTAATTTAGCTATGATTTCTTCTTGAGTTGATTCACCATTAACCCCCTCAACTGGATATTTCGAGAAATCAGCCTTAATTGCTTCCCAATTATTCTCCATCAAGCATTTAGCTAAATGTGTTTTTCTAATAATAGCGGGTAATACATGGCTCTTTTCTAAATCAAAATTATCATTGGGTCCATATAAGTTGGTTGGCATTACAGCAATAAAGTTTGTGTTATACTGTAAATTATAGCTTTCACACATTTTTAACCCAGCAATTTTAGCCAATGCATACGGTTCGTTTGTATATTCTAACACATCAGTAAGCAAACAATCTTCTTTCATAGGTTGTGGTGCTTGTGCTGGATAAATACAGGTGCTACCTAAAAACAGTAATTTTTTTACGCCATACTTGTATGCTGCATGAATAACATTGTTTTGAATGGTCAAATTTTCGTATATAAACTGTGCTCTGTATGTATTATTGGCAACAATGCCACCTACTTTGGCTGCAGCTAAAACCACATACTCTGGACGTTCAGCATCAAAAAATGCGTCTACTTCTGCTTGATTTAATAAATTTAATTCAGAAATAGATCGTTCCACAAAATGTGTGTAACCTTTCTCCTTGAACGTTTTAGTAATAGCTGACCCAACTAATCCTAAATGTCCGGCAATGTATATTTTACTGTTTTTATTCATTATCGTTTCTTTACATATTCCATGTCATGACGCACCATGATTTTTACCAATTCTTCAAAAGATGTTTGAGTTGGGTTCCAACCTAACAATGTTTTTGCTTTTGTTGGATCTCCTAGTAATAATTCTACTTCAGCAGGACGGAAATATTTTGGATCAACCTCAACTAATGCTTTTCCAGTTTTTACATCAATACCTTTTTCATCTACGCCCGTGCCTTCCCAACGCAATTCGATACCTGCTTCGGCAAAAGCTAATGTGCAAAATTCACGTACGGTATGCATTTCTCCTGTAGCAATCACAAAATCTTCAGGCGTTGGGTGTTGTAGAATCATCCACATACATTGTACATAATCTTTGGCATATCCCCAGTCGCGCAACGAATCCATATTCCCCATATACAATTTATCTTGTTTACCTTGAGCTATACGTGCAGCAGCAAGGGTAATTTTACGAGTAACGAATGTTTCACCTCTACGTTCACTTTCGTGGTTAAATAAGATGCCGTTTACAGCAAACATACCATATGATTCGCGGTAATTTTTTGTAATCCAGAAACCATACTGCTTAGCAACTCCATACGGAGAGCGTGGATAAAAAGGTGTTGTTTCTTTTTGAGGAATTTCTTGTACTAATCCAAATAGTTCAGATGTAGAAGCTTGGTAAATCTTACATTCTTTTTCTAGATTTAGAATGCGTACTGCTTCTAACAAACGTAATGTACCTACAGCATCACACTCGGCAGTGTATTCGGGCACATCAAAACTAACTTTCACATGACTTTGAGCCGCCAAGTTGTATATTTCGTCTGGTTTTACATCTTGGATAATACGTACTAAAGAACTTGAATCAGTCATATCGCCATAATGCAAGTTAATAGCTCTTTTTTTCTTCATATCTCTTACCCACTCAGTAAGATACAAATGTTCGATACGTTCTGTATTAAAAGAAGATGAACGGCGTAAAACACCATGAACTTCATAGCCTTTTTCTAATAAAAATTCAGCTAAATAAGATCCATCTTGACCTGTAATTCCTGTAATTAATGCTACTTTCATACTGTAATCTTTTTTTTATTTCATTTAATTGATTCCTATACCTTCGTAATGGAATCCAGATTGACTTAATTCTTTTTTATCGTAAATATTTCTACCATCAAATACTACTGCTTGTTTCATGGCTTTGAAAATAACATTCCAAGCAGGCAACCTAAATTCTTGCCACTCTGTTACCAAGGCTATTGCATCGGCATCGTTCACTGCATCGTAAATATCGGTAGCAAAAGTAAGGTTTTGATGTTTTATTTCAATATTTTTTATCAATGGATCAAATAACCTAACCGAACATCCTGCATGTAGGAGGCGTTCAATTAACACCAATGATGGAGCTTCTCTCATATCATCCGTATTTGGCTTAAAGGTTAAGCCCCATATTGCAATGGTTTTTCCTTTTAATTCTCCTTTGAAGAAGGTATTAATTTTTTGGAACAATATGCCTTTTTGTTGTTGATTAACTTCCTCTACGGCTTCTAATATGCGCATAGCATATCCGTTTTGCTTGGCTGTATTTACCAAGGCTTTTACGTCTTTTGGGAAACACGAACCACCGTAACCACAACCGGGATATAAGAATTTATTTCCTATCCGTGCATCAGAACCAATGCCCTTGCGTACCATATTTACATCAGCACCAACTAATTCGCACAAATTAGCTACATCGTTCATAAAACTGATACGTGTTGCCAACATGGCATTTGCTGCGTATTTTGTCATTTCAGCCGATGGGATATCCATAAAAATAACCCTAAAATTATTCAGCAAAAATGGACGGTACAATTTAGTCATCACTTCTTTGGCACGTTCGCTTTCTACACCTATCACTACCCTATCAGGACTCATAAAATCCTTGATAGCAGCCCCTTCTTTTAAAAACTCAGGATTAGATGCTACATCAAATTCAATATCAACCCCACGTTTATCTAATTCAGTTTGAATAACTGTTCGCACTTGTTGGGCTGTACCTACAGGCACTGTACTTTTAGTAACCAGCAAAACGTAGTTATTCATATTTTCACCAATGGTTTTGGCTACTTGTAGTACGTACTTTAAATCAGCACTTCCATCTTCATTGGGTGGGGTTCCCACGGCACTAAACACAATTTGAACATCATCCAATATTTCAGTTAACTCAGTAGTAAAATGCAACCTACCTGCTTTTACGTTTCTTAGAACAATATCTTCTAAGCCTGGTTCATAAATTGGAATAATTCCATTATGTAAATCGTCTATTTTCTTTTTATCGACATCTACACAAGTAACATCTGTGCCAATTTCCGCGAAACATGCACCAGACACTAAACCTACATATCCTGTTCCTACTATTGCTATTTTCATTTATTTAATTAGTTATTAGTGGTTAGTTATTAGTGGTTAGTTATTAGTTGTTAGTTATTAGTTGTTAACGGTTAGTTGTTAGGGATTTTTTTGTTGTTAAAATAGTAGAAGTAATCATTTTCATTAATTCTACTGCATCTTTATTAAGACTTTCATATTGTTGTAAATCAAGATATTGCGAACGGTGTAATAAATTTAACCAATATATTGTTTCATTGCATTCCTTTTGTGCAATACCAAATTTATGAATGAAATCAGCCTTGCTTTCGGCAAAGCAAGCTTCACTTTGCAAAGCTCCAATAGCTGTTCCACTTCGTAATAATTGTTTCGACAACACATATTCTCTTTGTTTATCTGTTAAATATTTATACAAATTTACAATTCTTATAGCAAAATCAAAACTTTTATTAGCTAATATTGAATCCTTCATACACTCATCACTAATCACTAATCACTAATCACTAATCACTAATCACTTATTAAAGTCTCGCATCTACCAAATCCCTATCTACAAATGCTTTTACATCATAGATGATTGCACCTTGTGTCTTGTATTTGGCAAAATCAAATGCTTTAAATTCATCGTGAGCTACAGCCACAATAATGGCATTGTACATTTTAGTTTCATCTAATTTGCTCACCAAATCAATTCCGTATTCTTCGTGTACTTCTTCGGCTTCAGCCCAAGGGTCAAACATATCTACATTCACACCAAATTCAACTAGTTCTTTGCGAATATCTACTACCTTAGTGTTTCGTACATCTGGACAATTTTCTTTGAAAGTTATGCCTAAAATTAGAACATTTGAATCTTTAATGGTATGCCCTTTCTGAATCATTAATTTCAGTGTTTTTTGTGCAATAAATTCTGAGATACTATTATTTACCCTACGTCCAGAAAGTATAACCTCAGGATGATAACCAAGAGCTTTGGCTTTGTGTGCTAAATAATATGGATCAACGCTAATACAATGTCCACCTACCAAACCAGGACGGTATTTCAAGAAGTTCCATTTTGTTCCAGCAGCTTCAATTACATCATTGGTGTCAATTCCTACTCTGTCAAAAATTAATGCCAATTCGTTCATAAAGGATATATTCATATCTCGTTGTGCATTCTCAATAGCTTTAGCCGCTTCTGCCACTTTCATATTGGCTGCTTTGTATGTGCCAGCTGTTATAATTGAACTATACAAATTGTCGACAACCTCTGCAATGGCAGGAGTTGAACCCGATGTGATTTTTCTAATTTTGGTTAAAGTGTTTACTTTATCACCCGGATTGATACGTTCGGGCGAATAACCACAAAAGAAATCCTTATTGAATTTTAAACCTGATTGTTTTTCTAACACAGGCACACAATCTTCTTCTGTACAACCAGGGTATACAGTTGATTCATAGATCACTAAATCTCCCTTTTTTAACACATTACCAATCATACGAGATGCTGAAATAAGGGGTGTTAACACTGGATTATTAAATTCATCAATGGGAGTTGGTACGGTTACAATAAAGGTGTTAAAATTTTTTAAATCTTCTTGAATAGATGAAAAAGACAAGCCAATTTGTTCATTTTTTTTATACAAATCAGTGGCTATTTTCATTCCCTCCAAATCAGCTTCCAAAGTAGAATCTTCTCCAGCTTGTAACTCTTCAATACGTGCTGCTTTAATATCAAATCCAAGAACACGGTATTTTTTACCAAATTCAATAGCCAAAGGAAGCCCTACATATCCTAAGCCTATTACTGCGATTTTTTTGTCTTGTACATTCATGTTAATAATGATTAGTGATTAGTGATTAGTGATTAGTGGTGAATGTTTAGTGATAAGTGTCAATTAAACATCATCTTCTAAATCATCAAAATAGACGCCGTTATTATCTTTGTAATTTTTGTATAATAAATTGGTATAGTAAGACTTGCCGTATTTAGAATAGTTACTGTATGAAGTAGCATATTCTAATTTTCTTATATTTACATCATTAAATAAAACATAGACATTCGGTATTTTATCTTCTTGCAATTGCGTAATTGTCTTTTTAAATAAGGGCTTATTGGTTCGCTCACAACGCACTACATAAATGTTTAAATCCATTTCATTTATAATAGCATAGGAATCGGCTACTAAACCAATAGGAGGAGCATCAAATATAATAAAATCATATATTTCTTTTAATTCTTTGATTAATTCTTTCATTTTTTGCGATTTCATTAACTCTCCTGGATTTGGAGGAATGACCCCTACCGTCATAATATCAAACTTGTAATTTGATTTTTTTATAATAGCCTCTGACAAATCAATCTGTCCCGCTAAATAATTACTCAACCCCTTATTTTCTGGCAATGATAAGGTAGCAGAAACACTAGGTTTGCGCAAATCGGAATCAATCAAGATAGTTTTTTTGCCTGTCATAGCATATATTGCAGCCATATTTACAGATATATATGTTTTACCTTCTCCTGAATGAGTTGAAGTAAACATCATAGTCATGTTTTTTTTCTTCCCATTTAAAAATTCCATACGTGTACGCACGACTCTAAATATCTCTGCCATAGCAGAACGTGGATAGGCATCTACAATTACAGGTATGTTTTTTGAGGTATGACGAATAACCCCAATAATTTGGTATGCCCTGCGAGAAAGATGCAAAATCTCATTTTCAGAACGAATAAAGGGATACATAAATTCTTTTAGCCCAACAAATGCTAATGGAATTAGAAGTCCGATTAATAAAAAAGTACTATAATTACTCCCTTTACTGGCACCATTTGTAACACCTGTCAAGCGAGCCTTATCCAAAATAATATTATCAGGTGAATTTGATGCTTTTAGTATTTGTGCATCTGCTCTTTTTTGTAATAAAAACGAATAATAATTATCGTTTACCTTAAACTTACGCTCAAAATTGAGTAATTGTTGTTCTTTTATTGGTAATACTTGTATTTGAGCCTGCAACTCAGCCATTCGTTTGTCAAAATCAGCTTTTTCAATATTAAAACCAACACGTATATTGCGTAATGCTTCAAACATCTGCTCTTTTATATTCGATAAATCACGAGTATACTTAGCATACAAGGGACTTCTTTCTCCTACCTCTTTCTTCTTGAACATTACTTCAGTAAAATCTTTAACTAGTAATGTTAATGTAGGTTCATTTACCCCTAAACTTGTAGGAGCAATCAGGGAGCCATCCTCAATGTTCTTTTCAAGATAATTCGTTAAGTATTTAATATAGGAGTCCTTTAAACGTAATTCTGTTTCTTTTGTTTCTAAAGCTCGATATTTGGCAGACAATTCAGTACTTGAATTAGCTGCTACCATAAAATTATCTGATTTAAAGTTTTGCAATGCTCTTTCTGAGACACGCAACGAATCTGATATCGTAATCATTTGTGAATCAATAAATTCAATTGTTTTTATTGCTGCATCATTTTTTCGAGCTAAGCCTTCTGCTAAAAACGCATCACACAAAGCATTTAGAAAATCACAATCCCGTTCATGCACATTGCCAGTAATGGATACTTCTAATACTGAAGAGCCCTCCATCTTAAAGGCAAATGTTAAGCGATCATGTAGCATAGAAGCTAATTTATCTAAATCCCTAAAACCAAAATACAATTGAAAGCGGTTACGATAAAAATCAGACTTATGAATAGTAATAAAGAAAAGAGAGGTTTCTAGCTGTTTTCCATATTCTCCTTTAACTGTAAATTCTGCAATTTGTTTATTGCCAGCGTATGTTATTAAAAAATCTTTTCCATTTCCTACATCCTCTAAAAAAAATTCTTGTTCATATCCATTAGGGGATATAAATAGCTTTTCAATGTACACAGGAGATTTTTTGTATAAATTTGTTGAAGTAAAACGTCCTCGTGTATAGTATTCTATGTGTAAATCTTGTAAATTATCTACTACCTTTTTGATTAAGTCCAAAGAACTAAACATTACAATTTGATTGTTTACATTTCTATATCCTCCTTGTACACTAAATCCTTCCATAAAAGCTTGTTGACTCCTATTGAAACCTCTATTTTCTTCCTCAATAATAACCAAAGCTGATGAACGATAAATTGGAAACCAACTTTTATTTTGGAAATAAGCCACAGTAAGAAACATACTGATAGATATAAAAAAGAGATACCAGTTTTTCAGTATGCGTATAATCCATACCTTGACATCAAAAGAAGAACTTTCGTTTTCTTCATTAAAATTATTTTGAGGTACGTTGTTTTCCATAAAAATATATTAAAATAATCCCATGATTAGCAGTAAAAAAGACAACGTACTGGTAATACTGGTAATTGTAGATGAATAATCGGTTACTTTAAAAAAATCTCCTTTTATTGTAGAAACATAAATTAGATCGTTTGGCTGAATGTAATAAAATTCGGAATGGATGATGCTTTCTGTACGAATATCAAATTCCTTGATGATGGGTGGAGACATGGCATCTTTTTGACGAATTATCCTCACACGCTGTCTGTCGGCATTTATAGGTATATTTCCGGCTAATGATAAGGCTTGAAACAAGTTTAGTTTTTCTTTGTACATGGGAAATTTGCCTTGTTTCCCTTCAGTTATGAGATAAAAAGAGTCATTTGATAAACCTAACTTTACGGTAGCATCTGGTGCAAATTCACGAACTTGTAGCTCAATTTTTTTTGCAGCTTCTCTTACCGTCAACCCTGCTACATGAATACCAGAGATAAACGGAATATCAATGGTTCCA
>Ga0255340_1005200_pt1 | contig 12006 bp, 13 predicted proteins | sample wastewater_treat_7_FD_192417 | JGI IMG/M metagenome (GOLD analysis project Ga0255340, IMG submission 192417) | Wastewater microbial communities from Lulu Island WWTP, Vancouver, Canada - plant10 | ecosystem: Engineered > WWTP > Wastewater > Unclassified | place: Canada: Vancouver, British... | reverse complement strand
GAGGCGGATGTTTCGGTGCCGGATCTGGGTGAGCCTGTGCGCGATTGGGCCGGCCGGTCAATGGCCGAGATCGAGAGCATGATGGGGGCGCTGGAAGGCCAGCAGCTGGAGCCATACGTGGAGGACATCGAGCCGCCGCAGCCCCGCAAGCTGGAGCCATACGTGGAGGACATCGAGCCGCCGCAGCCGGAGCCGGCCGCATCGGACCTGGCCGGGAGGCTGCAACAGATCCAAGACGCCGGCAAACGGATGCAAGAGATGACGCAAGCCCAGCAGGAACTGCTGAAAATCCAAGCGCGACAGGCGGCGACGTTGGAGGCGATCGAAAAGAACACGAAGGAAAAAACCAAGGTGACGGAGGCGACAATCTGAGATGGCTTTCACTTCGCACGAATTGGCGGCGGCCGGTCCGAGCGGCCAGCAGGAAGACGGCCAGTATTCTTTCACCGTCGTTTGGCGACTCTTCGCCTCGCTGGGCACCGACGGGCCGGACGCGGCGCTCGATTACGTGGAGGCCAACATCGCGCAGCGCAAGGACACCTACGCGCTGGAAGCGACGCCCACGTCAAGCAGTCCGAGCGGCAGCGTGGACTCCAACAGCCGGGCCGAGCTGAAGACGGTCAAGGTCGATCGCGAGAAGGGCAGCGCGGACCCGTGGGTCTGGCTGGCCACGCTCACCTACGAAGAGCCGGAGGGTGGCGGCGACGGCGAGAAGCCGGATGGCAGCAACACCGGGGACCCGACAGAGTTCGCGGCTGAGGTTGAGATCAGCACGGTACAACTGCAGAAGTTCGCCACGAAGGCGCTGTACAAAAGTGGGTTTTCCGGAATCGCCAAGACGAAGGTCAACGACAGTACCAAGCGGCCAATCGTCAATTCCGCGCTGTGCGTCTACGACCCGCCTCCGGAAGTGGACGACCATCGCTTCGTGATCCGAATCAAAAAGAACGTCGCTACGCTCGATTGCGATACCATCCGCTGCAACGTGGTCAACAGTTCGGCGGTGTCGATCAGCTATCGCGGAATCTCCAAAACGATTCACGCCCTGGGCGGAAAAACGCGTGACATAACCGCGACGCCTGTCAAGCATCCAGTCATCGGCTGGTACGTCCAAGTTCAGTTTTACATCGACGTGTTGCCCTCCGATGAAACGTGGCGGATCAAAGTGCAGGACCGTGGTTTCTCGGCCCGCGCTATGATCGGCGATCCGGACGGGCACGGCGGGGCGATCTACAACGACAGCCGGGCGTTTGTGACAGACCTCGCTCCGCAGCGGCGATTGACCGACTCCGAGGGGATGCCGTGTAGCGAGCCGCAGCTGCTGAACGGCGACGGCCAACCGCTGTTGGACTTCACCAAGACTACGGGCGCCGTGACGCCGGTATATTCCGAGTGGCAGTATTACACGGAGGAAGATTTCGGAGCGTGGGCGATTCTGACGGACCTGATAGGAAGCGAAAGTAGTAGCTGATGGCAGCGGAAATCCTCACCTTCGACCAGGCCAGCATGACGAAGATCGCCTCCGTCGTGCGGCGATTGCTGGCCGAGCCTCGCAACGATCCGGGCCGCGATCGCCAATGGCCGGGCTATCTGAACCGCGCTCAAATGTTCGGCACGACGTCGACGTGCCAAGAGTTTCCGACCTATCCGGAAGAGCAAGCGAATCCGGACACCTATTGCGTCTGTCTGCAGGAGTGGCATTTCACCGAAGAGCCTGGCCAACAGGAGATCAGTAAGATCAGCTGGGCTCAGTACGTCGTGGCCCGAATCTGGAACGCGGACGACAAAACGGAATATCTGCCGGAGGGCTCGCCGGTCAAGGTGTGGCCGGTCCCTACGCGGCGCGGAATCCGCTGGTGGATGGAAAAAGCCGAGAAGGAATCAAGCAGCAGCCCAAGCGAATCGAGTTCGCCGTCCGAATCGTCGTCGTCCGAATCGTCGTCGTCCGAATCGTCGCCGTCCGAATCGTCGCCGTCCGAATCGTCGCCGTCCGAGAGCAGCCCGTCCGAATCGTCGCCGTCCGAATCGTCGTCGTCCGAATCGTCGTCGTCCGAATCGTCGTCGTCCGAATCGTCGCCGTCCGAATCGTCGCCGTCCGAATCGTCGCCGTCCGAATCGTCGCCGTCCGAGTCGTCGCCGTCCGAATCTTCGCCGTCCGAGAGCAGCTCGCCAGAGAGTAGCTCCGAGAGCAGCTCCGAAAATTCCTGTCCAGGCACGTGCACATGGGAATGGTTATATGATGGATCTGAATACTGTTGGTCTGTGGTGGGAAGCACTTGCCTTGGAGAAGAATGCAACTGTACCAACAGACCGTCTACGCCTGGCACCTACGAACACGAAACGACCGTGACGGATTGCGGTATTGGACAGCAGGCGATAAACACTTGTGAAAGCGATTATTAGTCATCATGCTGTTATGCCCTGCCCGCTCTGGAACGCATTGCACAATCGTTGCCGAACTGGCATGCCTGCCTTTCGTGGACACCGTAACGGACGGCGCATGTGCGGCATGTGACCGCACCGATCAACCAAGATCCTTCAACAAGGTGACCTGTGACCTGGCCTTGGCCGCTCTAAAACGCGCCAGCCAACTAGACGCGGCTCGCCGATTTATGCAAGACCACCCGGAATTCTACCCGTCGCCGCGGGATCAGTCCGGCCGCCTGGCAGCGATCGAAGCCGGCCGCGGGGTGGGATCGCAAATCTGGCGGCTGCTCGCATCGCTGGGGATCAAACATACGGCCGCCTGCCGCTGCCTCGCCGTGGCCGAAGAGATGAACCAGCTGGGCCCGGACGGTTGCCGGACGCACCGGGCACGGCTCGCAGCCACGATGCAAAAAAACGCCGCGTCCTATGGCTGGGGTGACGTGGCCCGTGCGGCCGGGCTGGCGCTGTTGAAGGGGCTGGCCTGGCGGCTAAACATCCGCGACCTGTACGGCAGTCTGATCGACGAAGGAATTAAGCGAGCCAAGCTGGCCGGCGACGAGGCCCCCGCCGCGATCGCGGCGACGCAGCCGGCAGCGACGACGGCCCCGGCCACGCCGCAAGCGAAGCCTCGACAACAGCTGCTGTTGACCTGCAAACTCTGCCCCGGCGACATCCTGACTATGACCGCCGCGGTCGAATCGTTGCACCAGGCGTACCCCGGCGAGTACGTGACGGACGTTCGCACGCCACACGGCGAAATCTGGGCGAACAATCCACGGATCGAAAAGCTGAGCAACGCCGCGCCGGTCCGCACAATCGAAATGCACTATCCCAGCATCCAACGATGCAACCAGGAGAGCGTTCCTTTCCTGGCGGGCTACACCGAATACCTCGGAGAACAGTTAGGCCGGCCCTTGCGCCTGCGGGTGAATCGCCCCTACCTTTTTCTCTCGCAGGAGGAGCGGGGCCGGCCACTGTCTTCACTCTGGCCCGGCGCCCCGGATCTCGAATCTCTCGCCGGCGGCCGGCAGATATGGCTGGTCAACGCGGGGCTGAAGCCGGACTACACGATCAAGGGCTGGCCGTTGGAGCACTATCAAGAGGTCATCGACCGCACGAAGCATCTGATCTGTTGGGCACAGATCGGGCTACGAAAACATTCGCACAGCAACCTCCGCGGCGTAGTTAACCTGATCGACGGATCGCGCCCGGGTCCGCCGATGCGTGAGACGATCCTATTGGCCGCACGTGCCGCCGGCGGGCTTGGCCCGGTGACGTTTCTTCAGCATCTCATGGCCGCCTGGCAGAAGCCTTACGTATGCCTGGTGGGCGGCCGGGAGCCGGCGACGTGGGTACAGTACCCGTACCAGCACACGTTGCACCAGGTGGGCCGGTACGATTGCTGCCGAGAGAAATCCTGTTGGCGGGCTCGCGTCGTACCGCTGGGAGACGGCGACGCGAAGGATAAGTCACTCTGCGAGCACCCGGTGACCGAAGGACTGGAGAGGCCGGCCGCAAAGTGTATGGCGGACATCCTCCCGTCCGAGGTCGTGCTGATTCTGGAAAGGGTGGTAGGGGCATGATCGCAATCACAATCGCCGTTGGGGCGAAGTACGAAGCGGCTGCGAAACTGGCCGTCGATTCGTGCGAGAAGATGACCGGGCTGCGAGCGTTCACGCTGCGCAACACAGGGGCCTGTCCGCCGGCAAAATTCAAGCTGTGTTTGCTTGAACTGCTTCCACTGGAAACGATCCTCTATTTCGACGCTGATGCGCGATTCTTGCGGCCGTGGGATCCTCATCAGTATGAGGATTCGCCAGCTGTGGTAACGGTCCTCGATTGGCCGTCTGCGGCCCGTAATGTTGATTGTGACGCGTTCGGAATCGACCGGAACCGCTACTTCGCATCCGGATTCTGGATCGCCAACGCGCGGCATCATGCCGCCGCATGGGCCGCGGCCCGCAAGATCGCGTTCGCCCCAGACTATCGGACGGCGTTCAAGTACGAGCAGACCGCGCTCAACGCCGCCGTCCAGCGGGCCGAGCTGCCGGTGACGAATCTCGACCGCCGCTATTGGTGGATTCCGACCCGCGATCATCCAGCCCCGCCGGACGTGGTCACCGTGGCTAGGGGCGGCGACACGCCGGAGGATCAGATCGCCTACGACGAGGCCGTCAGAAACGCGAGGGTCGCATGATCGACACCACCGTCTGCATGGTTACCTACCGCCGCACGGCGCAATTGGCGCAAATTCTAGCGGCCCTGCGGAGGCAAGATCCGCCGGTCCGAATCTGGATCTGGAACAATAACCCGGAGCCGCTGCGGCAGGACCTGGCGGCTGTGCCTGATTGGCTGGTCAACTCCAGCCAGAATCGGCTCTGTCCGCCCCGTTGGTGGCTCGCCGCACAGGCGACTACCCGCTGCGTATTGATCCTCGACGACGACCTGCTCCCGGCCACCGACACGGCCGTCGCGAGGCTGATCGCTCACTGCGAACCGGGCCGGCTTGTAGGGCCATTTGGCGCAACGCTGCGGGGCCGCTATCGCGATCGGATTGACGTGATTAGCGCAGATGTTCCGCAGTTGGTTGACGTGATTAAGGGCCGTTGCCTGGCAGGGCTGACGGGTACGATTCGCGAAGGCTATCTGTGGTCCGGAGTGTTTCACGCCCAAATCCGATCGGAGTCTGATTACGACGATGCCTGTATCGCGGAAGACATCGCCATTTCCGCCGCGGTGGCAGAGCAGCACTTCGGCCGACATCTGATCCCGGCCGGGATCGCGGATGACTGGAGAGACTTGCCGGACGGCCCCGAGTCCCTGAGCCGGCGAGCGGACCACATCGCCCGGCGAGAACGTGTAGCTACGAGGTGGTTCGGTGATTAGAAGCGAGCTGCCGCTGATCCAACAATGGATGACCGGGATCCCCGGCCCCATTCTCGACGTTGGCTCTTCGTCGCTCGCCTTTCGCCGGCGCGAACAACTGCCCTACGACCTGGCGGGACTGTTGCAGGCCGAGATCGTTTCGTTCGACGCGAAGGCCGAGCCTGGCGTCGACGTCGTCGGCGATGCAGAGCAACTGTGCATGTTCCTGGCTGGGCGTCGATTTCACGGGATTATCTGTACGAGTCTGCTGGAACACGTCCGCAGGCCCTGGCGAGTCGCCCGCCAATGCTATCGTGCCCTGCTGGGCGGCGGTCGCATTTTCGTTTCCGCGCCCTGGGTCTATCCGGACCATCACGACCCGATCGACTGCTATCGCTTCAGTCCCCTGGGGCTGCGGTCGCTGTGCGTCGACGCCGGCTTCCGCTGTCTGGCAGATGGCGAGCGCCCGGAGGGGCGAAATCGAATCAGCTTTTTCGTAGGAGAAAAACCGTGTCCAATCTCACTCATGGCCTGACGATGGAAAACGCGGCCGCGGCGGCCGAGCAATGGATCGCTGAGCAATTACCGCGGCGACGGTATCCGGAAGGCAAGTTCACCGGCCGAGGCGTGGTGATCGCCGCCGGTGGTCTGCGCTACACCGTGCCGGCGTGGGTGTGCGTGCGGGCCCTGCGGCACGTCGGCTGCCAGCTGCCGATCCAAGTCTGGCATCGTGGGCCGGCCGAGCGGGTGCCGGCGATCGAAAGTCTGCTGGCGGACTACGACGTTGAATTCGTCGACGCCTACACGATTCGCGATGCTGGGCACCCTCACGCACGGCTGAATGGCTACGAGCTAAAGTCGTTCGCTGTGACCTGGTGCCCGTGGGAAGATGTGCTGTTTCTCGACGCGGACAACGTCCCCGTTCGCGATCCGACCTATCTTTTCGACTGGCCAACGTACCTGCAGAGCGGAGCCATCTTCTGGCCTGACTATCCGGACTACTCGCCGGGCTCAACGATCTGGCGACTGTACGGGCTCGACTATCGGCCGATGAAGCGGTTGGAAACCGGGCAGATGTTGATCGACAAGCGGGCCTGTTGGCCGGCCCTGCAATTGCTGGACTGGTACTTGCAACGCTCCCTGTTTTTCTTCCGCTACGGGCTGGGGGACTTGGACCCGACCGCCGCCGCATGGCTGAAGCTGGGCTACCGCTGGGCTCAGCCGCCGCGCGGCATCCATACCCTGCGGAATCGCGCCGGGCAACACCGCACGATGTGCCAACACGATTTCGACGGCCAGCGAATCTTCCAGCATCACAACACTCGCAAATGGTCGATCTCGGACCCGTGGGAAGACGTGCCGGACCTGCAGTTGGCCGCGCTGATCCGTAACTGGCTGGCCGAGTTGCGGGACTGTTGGAGCCCCGCCGCCGCTGGCTTCCTGACGCCGGAGGATTCAGACGCCATGCGGGCATTAATTGGCCGGGCGTACCAGTATACCCGCATGAAGCCGGACGGAACCACGCCACGCGACAGCCGTCGGATCGTCCTCGGCCCTGGCGGACTGATCGGCGAAGGCGCCATGACCTGCGAATGGTTTTGGTGCGTCCAAGCTGGCCGGCTGAAAATTGCGGACCGCGCCGGCAACCTGACGATGGACCTCCACGCCACGCCGCCTGCCGGCTGGGCGGGCCGCTGGCTGCGGCACGAAAAGATGGCCGTGACCCTAGTCCCGATCGGCCAGTCCAGCCACGAGCCGATAGACGCTGAGCCCGACCCACAGCAGGACGATCGACAGAGCGACGCCAAGCAGCCAGGCGACGGCAGCGAGCCCGCGCAGCAGGCCGAGCGGGACATCGCCGCCGTCGATTAGCGCCATCGCCAGCATCCACCACAGCCCCACCACGAGGCCGAATCCGCCCGTCAACGCCCACGCCACGGCGATCCGACCCGCCGCAATCCGAGTCTCCGCAGTCCGCACCCGCCTGGATTCCCGTGGCGAGTCCGGGACTGAGATCAAATTTCCGCAATGGGGACACGCGTAATTCATGCTTGTTCTCCTTGCTGCAAATTTCGCGGTACGGGCGGCAGAACGCCCCGCGGCCGATATGAGTTTCATGGCGCCCACCGCAATCTACGTCACGGTTAGGCATCCATGCGGTTTCCGCGTCGGAATCCCCCGGCGGAACGGACCCTACCCTCACACGGTAGAGGTCCCGGGATCGTGCCCCGGAACGCCCATTGGCCATTTATCCTACTGCAAACTTGCAAAACGGTCAACCAATCGGTATACTGGGGGCATGTTGATGAGCCAACGACTTTACACCGCGTTCGTCGCTAACGTGCTTGCACGCATGGCCATTCTCGGCCTTAACCGGGTTGAGCTTGCCGAGCGTCTTGGATGCACGAAGGCTCACGTTTCGGCCATGCTGTCAGGCCGCAGACGACCAGGTTTAGATTCGCTGGAATCCTTTGCCAAGGTGCTTGAGGTCGATGAACCTGCCGATCTTCTGCGGTCGCCGGAAAAAATTCGACAGCCGGCTTGATTCTTGGTAAACCAATTGGTATACTACACCCGTCGCGAGGAAAACGGTCCTTGCGGCGGGTTTCTTTTTTGGGCCGACCCGCTGAGCCCGCTGGGCTGTGACGCGTGGCGCCCTTCTGACGCCCGCCGCCGGACGCTCCGAGCGGCATAACCGGGGATCACGCCCCGGCGACGAAGCACGAGGAGCCGCACGATTGCGGCGGTGACGGATCGTTCCCCTGAATTGCTGCGCTCAGGCTGCGCATCAACAGGCTCAAATTGTTGCGGCAGGCAGAAAAACGCGTTACTGAGTTCGATCGAATCGACGCAGAATCTGGGTTTGCTACTCCGCAGCAGATGGGGCATTCAGGAGTCCTGAATACGATTCGTGTCGCCTTGGATGCTTCACTAGCGAATTTTGAACGTGGGGATCAAAAAACAGGATTCTAGTGCATAGCAGACAGCGTAGTGATGGCTTGTCGGGCTCTCGGTGTAAAGGTGCGGTAATGGAATTCCATCGTTTCGCAGACGTTTTCCCGATGATGCCAGATGCAGAGTTGCAGGCACTGGCGGACGACATCCGTCGAAACGGACTGCGGGAACCGATGATTACGTTCGAGGCAAAAATCCTCGACGGCAGGAATCGGTATCGTGCTTGTACGCTGGCTGGCGTGGCTGCTCAGTTCAAGCCGTTCACGGGCACGCCGTTGGAAGCACTGAAACTTGTGTGGTCCGAGAACTATTTGCGTCGTCACCTGACCAGCAGCCAAGGCGCCGTTGCTTCGCACAAGTACGAAATCTTGAATTCCGAAATCGTCGAAGGTGAGCGTACTGCCGCGAAAGAGCGGCAGCGGAAGGGTGCCAGCGAAGGCGGAAAGGCATCTGGACGAACAAGGCGGGGAGAAACGAAGGCTGTCCAAAGAATTGGACAACCTTCACGCACGCACGCGACGGACACCGACGCGAAGCTGGCCGCCGTCACGGGCACCAATCGACAATACGTTGCCGACGTGCGGAAGATCGCAGCCGTCAAGCCGCAGGCCCTCGAAGAAATCGAGGCCGGCAAAAAGACGGTACCACAAGTTCGACGGGAAATTCAGGTCGAGCAACGCAAGCAGGAATTGGCCGCTAAGGCAAAGGTCGTAGAGGCATCATTTCCAGATCAACCCCTCTGGACGTTGATTCATGCTGACGTGTTCGATGGGCTTTCCTCAGTCAGAGATCACCACGGGCCGGCGCGGTTGATCTTCGCGGACCCGCCATACAACATCGGAATTGACTACGGCAACGGAGCCAAAGCGGATCGACTGCCAGACAGGGATTATTTGACGTGGGCTGAACAGTGGATCGGCGCCGCGAAAGAATGCATGACCGGAGACGGCAGTCTGTGGGTAATGATCTGCGACGAGTACGCCGCCGAGTATGTCCTAGCAATCAAACGCGCAGGGTTCACCGTCCGCAACTGGATCAAGTGGTACGAGACGTTTGGCGTGAACTGTGCAACGCAATTCAACCGCACTTCGCGGCACATTATCTATGCGGTCGAAGATCCGAAGCGATACGTGTTCAACATGGTTGACGAGGTGACTCGGCAGAGCGACCGGCAAACCAAGTACGGCGACAAGCGAGCAAATCCGGGCGGAAAGCTGTGGGATGATGTCTGGCAAATTCCGCGTTTGACCGGCACGTGCTCGGAACGTATCCCGGATTTTCCGACGCAAGTTCCCCTCGCCGTGATGCGGCCGATTATCGCCGTTGCCTCGGAGCCTGGCGATTTGATCGTCGACCCATTCAGCGGGTCGGCATCGACCGGAGTTGCGGCGGTGACCGCGAAGCCTGGACCACGAAAGTACATCGGGATCGAAAAGCAAAAGCGGTTCATCGAAGCGGCCCACAACCGTTTGGCGTTGTTATGAAGTTTCAAGAACTCGACATGCTCTGTGCGGTCTATGATGTGCGCACGAATATGGAATGCGCGAATGAGCAACCCGGCGCTGAAGAGTGGACCACTGACGAAACCAAACGGAAGGAATTGACACGACGAATCTTGCAGGCGTTGGGCTGTACCGTGCAGCAAATATTGATCGACGTTTGGATTGCGTTTCGCAAATCGTCAAACGTCAACGGCAAAAAGAAACTGGCGTTGCTGGTTGAAGTCGCGAGGTTACACGGCAGGAAGTGTTTTTACGCTAACCGTGGACTCGGAGAGTGTTCGGACGAAATTGATTTGGAACGATTGATTCCGGAGACGAGAGGCGGTCAATACACAGTCGAGAATTGCGTGTTGTCGTGTTCCCGTCACAACCGCATGCGCGGAGATAAGTCACTTGAGGACATGTTGCGTCTTGGGCAAAGGTGGAAAGAGCTAACCCATGAAACGCCCACTGTGGATGATTGAGTTGGACCTCGACTACCGCGACCTGCAGCGCCAGCGATACGACTGGCTTCCGGACCTGGTCGCGATCGTCGCCGCGTGCCTGCTGGTGGCCGGGGCTACGGCGGCCGCAATTTTCGCGTGGGGGATGTGATGGCTGACTGGATCGACGAAGTCGCCCTGGATGCTGACGACGCCGCCTATCTGCGGCGCGGGGCGGAACTGGTGGCCGCCGGTGCGAAGCCACTCGACCAAGTGGCGCAAATGCAGATGCGGGCATATTGCATCGCCCGCGACAAGTGGGAATCGAAGCACAAGGAGAACGAAGAGATGAACGAACACGAACTGACTGTGTACGAACGGATCGCGGACCCGCTGGCCGCCGTCAAGGCCCTTGGCTCCGCGATCGCACGGAGCCGAATTTTCGGCTGTGAATCGGAGGCCCAGGGGGAAGTCCTGGCGTGGGAGTGTATGGCTCGCCGTGTACCTCCGTTGAGCTTGAAAGAGTCGTATCATCTCATCAACACATCAGCAGGCACGGCGTTAACGATGCGGTCTGATGCTATGCTGCGGGGATTCATTCTTTCCGGAGGCAGACATCGGATCATCAGGCGCGATGCCGAAGCGGCCGAAGTGGAACTCACCATCAACGGCCAGACTCACAAGTTCGAATGCACCTACGCCGAAGCGAAAAAGGCCGGCTACACCGAAGGGAAGAAGGGGGAAAAGGATAACTGGAGCAGCCCCCGCCAGCGGATGCAGATGCTCTGGGCTCGCGTCATATCGGACGGGGTCCGCGCGATGGCGCCGCAGGTGTGCGCCGGGCGCTACACGCCGGAGGATTTCGGAGTGACGCTGCCGCACCAGGAGCCGGCAGGCACGGAGGCTGACGGATCGCAAGCACGGACGGACACGGTAGTCGAAACGATCGCAGTGGTGACGAGCGAACCGGCGCCGTCGGTGGCGGAGGAATCCGCCAGGAAGGAGCCAACCGGGAAGGAGCCAGCCCGGACGGACCCGGACGAAGCGGCGCCGGCCCTCGTCCCCGATGCGGTCAGGAAGCAAATCGAAGGGCTGTACGAAGAGCTGCAAGTGCCGCTCGAAACGCGGGAAGCCGCGTTGAAAAAGCGTGGCGTCAATTCGCTGCGGTCGCTCACTGCTGGCCAGGCTGCGGAAATCCTCGCGAAGCTGGAGGTCGCCAAAGCGAAACGGTCGCCGCCGGTGCAGGAGATGCAAGTCGCCGGGCCGGCCACAGCGGAGCAGGTGGCCCAGATCAAATCGCTGTGCGGTGAGATCAAGGAGACGCATCCGGAGCTTCTGTCCAAGCTGGCCGCCAGGATGAAAGCCGCCGGGCTGAAGTTCGCCGGCCTGACGTTTGAGCAGGCCCGGGCGCTTATCGAGCAGTTGAAGCTGCGCAATCTGGAATCGTTTTTCTCGCAGTCCCTGGGCGTCGCTGCGGAGCCCGATCTCCCTTTCTGAGCGACGAGGCCCCGCCGATCCTGCAGCCGTTGATTGATCGGTGGGGCCGCGTCGCCGTCGAACGTATTTGGCAGGAGTGTCACGGGTGCCCGGTGGCGTGGGCAACCGATTTTAGAGAGTTGCTGCCGGTCGCCAGGCAGCTGGAATTACAAGGAGAACGGAAGTGGTCCTGACTAGAAAACAGAAGGCAGTGCTAATAAAGACGCTTCTAGAACTTGGAAATGGAGGAGTTGACATTCCGTTAACGGTTGGAGAAATCTCTGCAAAACTCGCGGAACCTCTTGGTCGTACCGTCAGTGACATGACGACTCGCGCGTATTTGCGAGACTGCGGATTCA
>Ga0255340_1005197_pt1 | contig 12011 bp, 7 predicted proteins | sample wastewater_treat_7_FD_192417 | JGI IMG/M metagenome (GOLD analysis project Ga0255340, IMG submission 192417) | Wastewater microbial communities from Lulu Island WWTP, Vancouver, Canada - plant10 | ecosystem: Engineered > WWTP > Wastewater > Unclassified | place: Canada: Vancouver, British... | reverse complement strand
AGACTAATAGTCGCATTTGATGGGTCGTAAAAACGAAATACTGCTTGATCTTAGAGGTGAAAGCATAGGGAGGCGGTGTTTTACAGATGAACCTAGCCAAAGGTAATTCGCCACCGCGGATAAGAGACCTGCGTTCAGTGCATATCGCTTCGGTGTACTCCCCTTCCCCGATATCTTTACATGTGCGGATACAAACAGAAACTTCGTCCACTGATACCAAGGTCGAAAGACGGTGGCGAAGCTATGATTTAGAGGAATCATTCAACAGGTGCTTGGAGAAGCATAGTAAGACTGAAGCATGGTTGTCAAAACAGAAGAAATTTGCATTGACAAGAAAACGGTATATTGCAAGAGGAATATGAAAATGAATATGAAAATGAGAAAAAGGACATTTTCAGCGTTGTTGGCGCTATGTATGTGCCTGATGCTCTTGCCGGGGATGGTTATCGCAGAACCGACGACGACGTGGTATGTAACCGAGACTGGGGCAGGAAATCAGGACGGCAAGAGCTGGGACAATGCCTCGTCGAACTTGAACGACGTAATGAATAACAAAGCCCAAGTTGGCCATGAAATCTGGGTGGCTAAGGGGACTTACAGCCCGGGTGAGAGCGAAGCGGATACCTTCACTTTGAAGAAAGGCGTCAAGGTCTACGGCGGCTTCGCCGGGGGAGAGACGAGCCTATCCGACCGAAACTGGGTTGATAACGTGACCACCTTGAGCGGCAATGATGTGAACTTACACGTCGTGACGGGCGGGTCGGAAGCGACTCCCGACGACACGCGTCTGGACGGTTTTACCGTGACGGGTGGGAACGCAAATAACGCTGAACACATCGGCTCGGGCCTACAAGGCGGCGGAATGTACAACAATAACTCCAGCCCGACGGTGGCGAACTGCACCTTCTCCGGCAACACGGCGATTTATAACGGCGGCGGGATGGATAACAATTACTACTCCAGCCCGACGGTGGTGAATTGCACCTTTTCAGGCAACAGTGCGAGTAATGGCGGCGGGATGCAAAACAATAACTCCAGCCCGACGGTGGTGAACTGCACCTTTTCAGGCAACACGGCGAGTAATGGTAATGGCGGCGGAATGTACAACGAGAACTCCAGCCCGACGGTGGTAAACTGCACCTTCTCCGGCAACACGGCGGATCATAATGGCGGCGGGATGCAAAACTATAACTCCTCCAACCCAACGGTGGTAAACTGCACCTTCTCCGGCAACACGGCGAATACTGGCGGCGGGATGTTCAACTTATACGCCAATCCGACACTGGCAAACACGATCCTGTGGGGCAACATCGCCCGAAACGAAAGCGGCGCGGACATCTATCAGTTGCAAGGTACCCTCACCCTGAAAAACTGCGTGGTCGATGTGGACAGTAAGTGCAAATTCATAAACATTCAGGATCAGGATTTGATCAAACAAGACCTCATTAATGATGCCCCCAAGCTGAAAGCATTGAATAAGACGGGCGGCGCCCCTGCGACTCCTGCTGATGTGTATATTTATGGATTGGACACCGGCAGCTCGGCGATAGACATGGGGCTGGACATTGGTACGGAAGTAGTGGCAGACTCTGGCATCGTAGTTCCCAACAAGGATCAGCGTGGCACGGTCAGACCGCAGGGCGATGGTGTAGACATCGGTGCTTTTGAAGCTGATATCGAAGAGCCGACAAAGACGTGGTATGTAACACAGAACGGGGCAGGAAATCAGAAGGGCACAAGCTGGGACAATGCCTCGTCGAACTTGAAAGACGTAATGAATAGCAAAGCCCAAGATGGCCATGAAATCTTGGTGGCTAAGGGGACTTATACTCCGGGCACCGTCGAAACGAATACCTTCACTTTGAAGAGAGGCGTCAAGGTCTACGGCGGCTTCGCCGGGGGAGAGACGAGCCTATCCGACCGAAACTGGGTTGATAACGTGACCACCTTGAGCGGCAATGATGTGAACTTACACGTCGTGACGGGCGGGTCGGGTGCAACACCCGACGACACGCGTCTGGACGGTTTTACCGTGACGGGTGGAAACGCAAATGCCCATTACAGCGAATGGGATAGACAAGGCGGCGGGATGTACAACTATAACTCCAGCCCGACGGTGGTAAACTGCACCTTCTCCGGCAACACGGCGAATTCTGACGGCGGCGGGATGTATAACGAGAAATCCAGCCCGAGGGTGGAGAACTGCACCTTTTCAGGCAACACGGCGAGTAATGGCGGCGGGATGCAAAACTATGACTCCAGCCCGACGGTGGTAAACTGCACCTTCTCCGGCAATACGGCGCTTCTTGGCGTTGGCGGCGGGATGTTCAACGATAACTCCAGCCCGACGGTGGTAAACTGCACCTTCTCCGGCAACACGGCGAATTATAACGGCGGCGGGATGCAAAACTGTGACTCCAGCCCGACGGTGGTAAACTGCACCTTTTCCGGCAATACGGCGCTTCTTTACGCTGGCGGCGGGATGTTCAACTTAGACGCCTATCCGACACTGGCAAACACGATCCTGTGGGGTAACACTGCCCAAGACGAATGCAGCGCGGACATCTATCAGTATGGAGGTACCCTCACCCTGAAAAACTGCGTGGTCGAAGCCTTACTTGTAGAAAAGGCGAATGAAAACATAGAGGATCTCATTCAAACCAATCCCCTGCTGAACGGGGTTGACGCGGATTTAGCGCCCGAAACGGACCCCGTTAAAGTCTACATCTATAAGTTGGGCACCGGCAGCTCGGCAATAGATAAAGGACTGCCCGTCGGAGAAGATATTGGTAACGGCGTTAAGGTTCCCAATAAGGATCAGCTTGGCACGACCAGACCGCAGGGCGCAGGTTTAGACATCGGTGCTTTTGAAGCGGTGTATACCATCACTTCCGTCGCGGTTGCTCCTGATACGGTAAGTGTAGAAACTGGTAAAACACAGAGTTTCACCGCAACCGTGACAGGCACGGGAGCGTATAACGACACGGTTACATGGTCGGTTGAAGATAACAACTCCCCCGGAACGACAATCTCCGACAGCGGTATGCTTACGGTAGCCGCAGATGAAAACGCAGGCACCTTAACCGTAAAAGCAACTTCAAATGGCGACAGCACTAAATCCGGTACTGCAACTGTAACTGTCATATCCACTCCGCCCCCCACAACTACACCGCCGACGACAACCTCGCCGACGCCAACGCCCACACCCTCGTCGATGACCACAACCACGCCGCCGCCGACACCCTCGTCGCCGCCCACGACCTCACCCTCGTCGACGACTACACCCTCGTCGACGACTACAACCACGTCGACGACCACACCCTCATCGACAACTACAACCACGTCAACGACCACACCCTCATCGACAACTACAACCACGTCAACGACCACAACCACGTCAACGACCACACCCTCGTCGACGACTACAACCACGTCAACGACCACACCCACGTCGACGACTACACCCACGTCGACGACCACACCCTCGTCGACGACTACAACCACGTCAACGACCACACCCACGTCGACAACTACAACCACGTCAACGACCACACCCACGTCGACGACTACACCCACGTCGACAACTACAACCACGTCGACGACCACAACCACATCGACGTCCACAGCGACGTCGACAACTACAACCACGTCAACGACCACAACCTCGTCGATGACTACACCGACGTCGACGACCACACCGACGTCGACGACTACGCCAACGCCGACGACCGGAACTGATCCGACACATCCCGATCCGACTGAATCTTTTGAGATCAAAATGACTCAACAGCCTCCTCCATGGAGCAAGGGTTCGAACGTGTATGCCAGCTTCACGTCAAGTGCTGATTTTAAAGACTTCTTACATGTCAATGTAGATGGAGAAGAGGTCGATGAATCCAACTATGATGCGAAAGAAGGCTCGACGATTGTTACCTTCAAACCCACATTCCTTGAGACCCTTTCGGTTGGGAAACATCCGGTAGAAATCGTGTCTATTTCAGGTACCGCCTACGGAGTGATAGAAATCAAAGCAGAAACTACTCAGGAAACTCAACCGGACGACACTACTCCGAAAACGGGAGAGAGCGGCGGGATATATCTGTGGTCAAGCTTTATACTCTTAGCTGCTGGCGGATTACTGTTAGCACTGCGCAAGAAAAAATTTAGGCAAAGGGATTAGATCAAATCGACTATTAAGAGAAGTCATCGATAAGGGGAGCTGAAAACTGATTTGGCTCCCCTTAATTATTTTTCTTAATTTTTAGCCTAGTAGAGAACTGCGCTACTAATTTTTGTGGTGCAAGCGAAGATCCCTAAAATAAGGTATATCTTCTACAAATCTACAGAACTCGTGCCACTCTTCTGGTATATGACCCCAAAAATGGCTATGGAACGATGGTTGTTATGAGTTTGGAGCATTATGCCGCACTTACAGAAGATGTAGAAGCGAAACTTGATGAAGCTGATTACATAGCAGAGACTACGACAGAACGCTATACGGCGGATGAAGTCTTTGCTCGTTTTCCGGAGGGATAGCGATATTACATCGAGATAGCTAACGATAGATCATCCTGTCACGTCCCTCTCGTTTGGCAATATAGAGATTTTTGTCCGCGGCCTCTACAAACTCGGAGTAAGAGATCCCCTTGACATAGTCGCTAAGTCCGCCGGAAATCGTGACTGGTTTACCATGGGTCCATCCATGTGTCCTCACATGATCGCCAAGTGCTCGTACTGTGGGCAGTGCTTCTCTCGGTGTTTTGCCTGGAAACAGCACCACAAACTCTTCTCCGCCATATCGACCGAAAATTTCTCCTTCTGTCAGACTGGCCTCCATGATCTGCGCGATATTGAACAGTACCTCGTCGCCATACTCGTGTCCATAAGTGTCATTAATATCTTTAAAATGGTCGATGTCCAGTATGCAGAGTGTCAATCGCGAGCCTTTGTCGTATGCTAGGCGCATTTCCTCGTCGATACTCGCCGATAGGAAGCGGCGATTGTATAAACCGGTTAGGGCATCGGTCAGCGAGAGGCGCTCCAAGCGATGCACCAAGCGCGTCTTTTCATCCCGCACCCTCGCGTATTGATCCTTCACCGTGAAAGCCAATATTGTATTGGCCACGAAACTCATGGTCAGACCGAACGCCATATCCATGAAATGTTCTGTGCGGGAGGAATAATGCACGACAATATTCGGGAAATGGTATTCCAACCCGACAAAGACAAGTAACATGATCCCTTCCGCGACTAACATACTTGTGCGCACTGCTCCTCTGAAAACAAGAGCTATACACAGAGCGCCCGTTAGCATCATGGGGGCGGTGGAGCCGGTCACTCCACCGATTGTAAACCAAAGAAAAGGAATCAGAAAAAACACGGATACGCCCAATACAATCACGGCAGCGCCGTACCAACGCTTCTTTACGACACTGTATAACACACTCGAAATGGTTATCGTTAGGTATAGCACGAGCACCGGCAACGAAAAAACGCCTATGCCCTGCAACATGTTATATCCGAGCCCGAATATGGACATAAGAATACCTGCGGCAGCCGTGTACAAAAATACAAGGTGGTCCAGCGGCAGCTCTTTATTGTAAATTTGTCGAAGTGTTTCTTTGAGCGAACTCATTATTGTTTGCTTAGAGGTGTTTTCTATATTATTTTCTATTCTTTTTTGCATTACTGTTATCTCCTAGCTGTCGAGACTGCTTGGGTCAAAAAGGCAATTCCCAGTGGTTATTATCTTACTCATATTATATCTTCGGCAAATAAAGGCAAGTATGCCAAGTCAACTTTAGTGTATTGTATCAACTGCTCAATCTTAACACAATTCAGGACGTGGACGTTGATACAGTTTAAGTTTTTGTGGCAACCTTATTTCATTTTCAGAGTCTTTTTCTTTCTTGCTCGGAACAACAAACGCAATTCTACAGATTTTTGCTAGAATTAGCATCACACGACTTGATTCGGTCATAACTGTGTTGCCTAGTATTAGAAGAGGAGTTGTCGCCAGATTCTCGCGGCGTGTTTACGAGAGGCTTATGGGAAAGATGAAATGAATCTCTAAGCATCTTTATTGTCTGAACGCAACCAGTTCAAGGTATCCCGAAAACGTTCGAACAAAAAAGGTACAATTTTATTCATAATCAGGTGATTGGTCGTTAATTACGGAAAGGAATATTAATAAGATGGATTTTAGAAAACAACAGGAGAATATGTTGGCAGGCAATCCATACATTGACGGAACTGCGGAAATTAACGAAAAACGTGAACAAACGTACAAACTAAACAAAGAATTTAATGACAGCTTTGGACAACCGATTGAGAAGAGAAACACGATTTTAAAACGCTTGTTAAAATCGGTTGGAGATAATGTTGTTTTTGAAACAAATTTTCGATGCGAATTCGGGTGCAACATAACCATAGGTAATAACTTCTTCGCAAACTTCGATTGCATCATGTTTGATGGTGCGGAAATTATAATCGGAGATAACGTGAAGTTTGGACCAAGAGTTGGAATATTCACCGCCAATCATCCTATTGGACCAAAAGAAAGATCTGAACTTTGGTGTGTTGCAAAAAAAGTAATAATTGGTAATAACGTTTGGTGTGGTGCTAATGTAACCATTAATCCGGGTGTTGAGATAGGTGATAATACTATTATTGGTTCCGGGAGCGTTGTCACGAAAAGTATCCCTTCCGGTGTTATTGCTGCAGGCAATCCATGCAAAGTAATTCGCATATTAACCGAAGAGGAACTTAAAAAGTAATGGCTGAAAAGAAGTGAGTCCTTATCAGCCTCAAGGTTGATTTTCTACTTCAGATACTGTGCGCGTTCTCCGCCAATGAGCTTTGGACGGTACATGAGAGCTGTCACCCTCGCTTCTCCGATCATTTTTACGGAGAGCCTGACGGGGCGTTGGACGTGTTTAATGTGCATGCCGATTTCCGTGTCACCGATGTCGATGCCGAGCGTACCGGTGATATGCTCAACCATGACGGGTTGGTCGAATTGTTCGTATGCGGCGACGGAGCACGCGCCGCCTGCGTGAAGGGCGGGGACGACATTCACTTCTTCTAGATGATTTTGCAGCATGACATCTCGCTCTACGACGAGCGAACGGTTGATATGCTCACAGCCCTGCACGGCAAGGTTGAGACCGTGCGTTTTGACGATGGGGATTAGCGTCTCGATGATGAGCGATCCGACTTCTTGGCTTGAACCCTTGCCGATTTGAACTCCAAGTACTTCGCTGGTGCTGCAGCCAAGGACAAAAATATCGCCGGGACGTGTGTAATACGCTTCCTTGATAAGTTCTTCTGCGGCATCGATCATTTGTTTTCTTATCTTGTCGTAATTCATGTCAGTGCTATTCCTTTCTGCTGTGTGCTCTCGCGTTGTAGGAATGACAAATTGTGCACGATATAATCGGTTGAGATTCTATACACTTCATCGACCGACTCCTTCATGCCTGTCTCGAGCCAATGCTCGATCAACCCTCGAACGCCGTTCGCGATCGTGTAGTAATAGTATTCAAAGGCGCGGTTTACCTTCCTATCGTGCGTGGCCGCCGTTTTGCTCATCAACGTTGTGCGCCCTTCCTCCCAAATTCTGTTAAGGAAAGTGCTGTCAGGATTTGTAAGCAATATGATGCAGAGGTCTGTGTTGTCGTCGATAAATTTGAAAACTTCATAGAGAGTCGGCAACTGCACATTTCCGGATTTATCGACTTCTATGTGAAGAATCATGGATGAATCGACGAGACTTTCGTGGATGATTTTTTCAAACCGTCTGTAGATATCATCTTCTAAGCTGCTGAACAAATCATTGATATCGGTGTAATGGAGGTAGAAGGTCGTTCTGCTGATATCGGCAGATTCGGTGAGCTCCGTGATGGTGATATCGCGCAGAGGCTTCTTCAGAAGGAGTTTTATGAGACTTTTCTGGAGTGCGCCGACGGTACGGCGAGTACGCCGATCGTCTCTCTTCCGACTGTTTTCTTTCATCTGTTTTTCGGCAGTTAAATGCGGTGCCATTTGTTTAGTTGTAGAAGTCCTCTTGTTGTTCATAAAGGGTTGACCTCCGTTAAAAGTTGTCTGTTCGTTGGACTCATGTGATCTTCTCAAGTTTGTGTTTCTCCCCGTGTTGGACGCGGTTTCCCAACGAAACGAGAACCTGTTAGTTTCTTTCCGTATTGTAGCACTATTTGACATTTTTATACAATGTGTTGCTTAGTGGACATATGTAAAAATAGTGTTGCATGTCAAGTCATCATCTCCACAAAATTGTCAAATTCATGTCCGAATCACTACACGAACGACTGTTACGATACATGTGTCGTGTATATTGCGTGTCGCGACGCCTGTTATATAAAGATCGAGTCGAACGGAGGGTGTCAAGATAAATCATAGACTTTGTCGTGTCTTTTGATTTCTTCTTGACAGAAAAGAATGAATAAACTGGCGGAGTATATCGTCAAATTCCGTGTGATCATATTCTTTGTGTTTGTGGCGCTTATGGTCGTAAGTGTCTTTCTTTCTTTTAAAGTCAAAGTAAACTACGATCTCTCGTCTTATTTGCCGAAGAGTGTCTCTTCTACAATCGCCATAGAAAAAATGGGTGAGGAGTTTGAGCAGGCGGTACCCAATACGGAAGTCGGTTATCCCGTCCGGAATCTTGCCGAAGGACTCGCGATGAAGGAAAAACTGCAATCGCTCGATTTTGTCGATGAAGTTCTTTGGATTGATGATCAGCTCGATCTCGCCATTCCACTTGAACTTCAAGATAAGAAATTCGTTGAAGGGTTTCTGAAAGGTGGTATCGCACTGTTCCAGCTGACGATTGCGGACGATGTCGATGTGCAGGAAGCGCTGTCAGAGCTGGAAGAGCTCGTCGGTGAAGAAGGATATATACGAGGGGAAGTTGTCGAAGAATCGTTCATGCAACGTGCCGTGTCATCAGAGATGACAACCATTATCGCTTTCATGGTTCCTGTCGCCTTGATTATTCTGCTTTTATTGACGCGCTCATGGGTGGAGCCGATTCTCTTCTTGCTTGTCATTTCCGCGGGCGTGCTCATTAATATGGGCTTGAACTCTTTCGCGACGGACGTCTCTTTTATCACGCAGGCGGTCAGTTCCGTACTGCAACTTGCCGTTTCGATGGATTACGCGATTTTCTTGTTGCATCGATTCGGAGACTACCGCGAGGAGGGGATGGAGCCGAAGGAGGCGATGAGACAGGCGATTGTAAAGAGTTTCGCTCCTATCAACGCTTCTGCCTTGACGACGCTTTTCGGATTTCTCGCGCTTATCTTCATGCGTTTCAGCATCGGTAAGGATCTGGGACTCGTACTTGCGCGCGGTGTAGTCATCAGTCTGATTACAGTCTTTCTTCTGTTGCCCGCGTTCGCGCTCTTGAGCTATAAATTGATCGATAAGACGACACATCGTTCCCTGCTGCCGTCCTTCAAAGGGTTCAGCCGCGTCGTGACGCGCATCGCCATTCCCGTTGTCATTTTGGCGTTACTGCTCGCCGTTCCAGCATACCTCGGACAGAAATCGAACGATTTCCTCTACGGAGGAGGAAAGTATCCGAAGGAATCGCGGGCGGGGAGCGATGTCGCTTTCCTTAGAGATACATTTGGAGACAACATGCAGATGGCTTTGCTCGTCCCGAGAGGCGAGTGGGCGACGGAGCAGAAGCTCGTAAAAGAATTGAAAGCGCAACCCGAGATGAAGACGGTCATCGGTTACGTCAACATGGTAGGAACGGGTGTGCCTATCGATCTGTTACCGGAACGCGTGATTTCGCCGCTTGTTTCGCAGAACTACAGCCGAATCGTGCTCATTGCCGACTCACCCGAAGAGAGCCCTGAGACGTTCGAGCTGGCGGAGAGACTGCGAACGATCATCGACAACGCGTATCCGGAAGGGGACACGCATCTCGCCGGCGCCAATGTCGTTCTTCTTGACATGAAGACAACGATTACGCACGATTTAACGATTGTCAATGGTCTCGCGATACTCGCCATATTCCTCGTGATTATGGTGACGTTCAGGTCTCTTGTCATTCCGATCGTACTCGTTCTGACCATTGAGCTTGCCGTGTGGATTAATCTGTCTGTACCCTACATCACGGGGACACCGCTCGTCTTTATCGGTTACCTCGTCATCAGTACGGTGCAGTTGGGGGCGACGGTCGACTACGGCATATTGATGACACAACACTACCTTGACCACCGAAAAGTGATGAGTCGCAAAGACGCATCGATCATGACGATTCAGACGGTCGCAGGTTCCATTATTCCGCCGGCGATCATTCTGTCTGTCGCCGGCTATTTGCTCTACATCATATCGAGTCTTCAAGTCGTCAAAGAGATTGGGCATGTGCTCGGACGTGGCGCCCTTTTGTCACTTCTGATCGTTCTTATCGTATTGCCGAACCTGCTTTACGTTTGCGATCGCGCGATTGAAAAAACAACTTGGAAGCTTCGCATGCTTCCGGACAGGCCATTATCAAGTCTGGAGGAATTATTTGAAAATGAAGTCGCTTAAGAAAAGAAAACGGAACGGAAGCCGTTCCTTGGCGAGACCGATTGTCGCCATCTTGTTGTTGGCGCTTATGGTCGGTATGATGCCGGGATTCGTGCAAGCCGAACGCGAGACAAAACTCGTTACCATGCCGACATCGGATAAGAGTAAGAGAGAAGTTGTCTTCGCACGTCTCAGAGCGACGGGGGATGTTGACAACGTATACGTCGTCAATCATTTTCATCCCGATAGAATGAGCTCTCTGACGGATTACGGCGACTACCAAGAGGTCATTCAGTTGACGGGGAGTGTACCACCGGTCCTTAGCGGGACGACCGTCTCAATCGCCGAAGCGGAGGGGCCGTATTACTATCAGGGGAATCTGAGATCCCGCGAGTTGCCGTGGTTCTTCGAGATGACATGGAGACTTGATGGGGAGATCATGTATCCTGAGAGACTTTCCGGTGTCTCGGGCGAGCTTGAGTTGGAGATAAGCGTGAAGAGAAATGATCAAGTCGATGCCAGTTTCTTCGATCATTATGCTCTCCAGATCAGCATTCCAATCGACCCCGAGCGCACACAGATCGTGGCGGCAAGTGAGGGGTTCATAGTCTCTTACGTCGGTACGGAACAGCAGATGACGTATATGGCTTTGCCCGGTATGGAGACGACTGTGAAAGCAATTTTCGATGTGAAAGACTTTGCAATGGGCCAGATAACGATAGCAGGCGTCCCGCTAGTGCTAAACATCGATATTGATGCGCTCGGCGAATTTGATGACATGCTCACACCGCTCAACGAGTTGGAGTCGGGGATTGCAGAATTTGCAGACGGGGCGACGACATTGCGTCAGGGCTACAAGAAACTTCTCGATGCATACAATAAAATGCGCGATGGGGGCGGGAAGTTGGTCTCAGGCGGTAAGGAGCTTACAAGCGGTGCCGATCAGCTCAAGGCGGGCGTCGGCGAATACACATCGGGTGTCGATAGCTATGTCCGGGGCGTTCAGCAGTTGTCGAGCGGTTATCAGGCGTTCGATCACGGTGTCCTCGCGATGTACCAAGGGACTCAACAGCTGAAGGGTGAAGGTGCGCGGCTCTTAAATGCTTCATCGAGTATCTTGGCAGGTTTGAGCGAGATTGTCGATCGGCTTCCTCCGCCCGAGTCTTTCGATGGGGTAGAAATTCCTGAGATTACGCCTGAGATGGAGAATGAACTCGAGAAGCTTAAGCAAGGCTCTGAATTAATGCGTACCGGCTTGATAGCCTTGGCGGCTGATGGCGGGGGCGTAGCGCAGCTGGTCTTTGGTTTGGGACAGGTGCGAGAGCAATTGAACTTTCTCAAGACACAGGCCGCTCAATTCCCCATCCCTATGACGCCTGTGGTTTCTAGGGAAGCGTATGAGTGGCAAACCTACATGGCTGCGATGGGATTTACTTTTAATGGATTGCCGGGAGCCGACCAGACGTTCT